>UMFC01000886.1_pt1 | contig 8970 bp, 3 predicted proteins | sample 1964931 | NCBI WGS metagenome assembly UMFC01 (sample SAMEA4836038, study PRJEB28245) | human gut metagenome | biome: gut microbiome; material: fecal sample | place: Denmark | collected 2008 | reverse complement strand
TTATCTATGCGACTTCATGTCGCACCCACGGTGTGTCAAGATGATGGATGGACACACATCGTTTCTGTGCGTTCACACCCGTACCCAGCATACTCGTCGAGCCGAACAGTACACGCACCGAACCTTCATTCATGGCGGCAATCACCGCCTTGCGTGCCTTTTCCGTCTTGCACTCCTGTATGAACCGGATTTCCTGTGCCGGTATGCCGTGGTCCTCCACCAGCTTGCGCTTGATTTCGCTGTACACGTTCCAGCCTTCTCCCGTCTGGTATGTTCCCAGATCCGAAAACACGAACTGCGTTCCTTTCTGTGCTTCATACCTGCGGTAGTATTCCGCTATCATCCTTGCGCAGTGGCTCGCCTTGTTGTCCGGGTGGTCTTCATATTCCGGGTCTATCATGCGCATGTCCAGCGCCATCTTCCTTGCGTAATCCGTGGCGATGAGCATCTTCGCCTTTTCCTCCGTTTCCGACAGCTTTCCGCGTCCCAGCAGTGTGGCATCGCCCGTCTTGGCAAATTCCATCAGCTGTTTGATGAAATATTCCTGGTCGGGTGTGGGAGGTATGTTGTGCAGTATCTCGTTCTTGTGCGGACGGTCCACACCCACATCCTCCGCCGTGCGGTAGTCCGTTATCTCGTTGTAGAACGCCGCCAGCTCCGGCACCTTGATGAAGTAGCGGAAGCGTTCCTTCTGCACGATGTTGTTCGTCACATTGAACTCGAAATCCGTCGTCTTCTTGGCGAAGATTGCCGCCCATGCGTCAAAGCATCGGATGTCCTGCCTTTCCAGCTCCTTCGGACGCAGGTATTTGAACAGCAAGTACAGCTCCGTCAGCGAGTTGCTGATGGTCGTGCCCGACAGGAACGTCGCTCCCAGATCTTTTCCCGTCCGCTCCTGAATGGTGCGGATGGCAAACAGCAGGTTCAGTGCCTTCTGGCTGCCTTCCGAGTTTCCCAGCCCCGCCACACGGTCATGTCTTGTGTTAAACGTCAGGTTCTTGAACTGGTGCGACTCGTCCACGAAGATATGGTCGATGCCCATCTGCCTGAAGTCCACCACATCGTCCGTCCTCGACTTTATCGCGTGTTCTACCTTGTCTAGCTTGGCCTGCAGGTTGAACTTGCGTTTCTCCAGTCCTCTCAGCATCGCACGCGACACGTCCTTGCCCTGCGAGCGCAGCACTTCCAGATTTTCCTCCACCGTATCCAGTTCTTCCTGCAGGATGCGTTGTTGCAGTTCCGGCGACTGCGGGATTTTTCCGAACTGGTCGTGCGACATGATGATGCAGTCATAGTCATTGTTCTTGATGTTGTTGAAGAACCGAACGCGGTTGGCAGCTGAAAAGTCCTTTTCCGAGGCATACAGGATGCGTGCGTTCGGATAGGCCGTCTGATAGGTCGCCGCAATTTCGGAGACATTCGCCTTCAGCCCGATAATCATCGGTTTGTGGGCAAGCCGGAGACGTTTCATTTCATGTGCTGCGATGCACATTATCAGCGTCTTACCGGTTCCAACCTCATGGTCGCAGATCCCGCCTCCGTTCTGTTTCAGCATCCAGACACAATCCTTCTGTGATGGGTAGATGCTTTTCACGCCCCGGCTTTCCAGCCCCTTCATGTTCAGGTCGGGAAATGTCTGGTGCGAGCCGTCATATTTCGGTCGAACGAAGCAGTTGAACTTCCGGTTATACATGGTCGTCAGACGCTCCTTGAACTGTGGCGACTGTTCCTCCAGCCACTCAGTAAAGCCGTTACGGATTTCGTCAATCTTTGCGTTGGCGAGTTGGATGCCCTCGCTGTCGCGTGCCTTGATGTCGTTTCCGTTCTCGTCCTCGCCGACCTTCTTCATCATGTCGGGGCAGGTGTTGTGCAGGGCGTGTTTCAGCAGGCTCATACCGTCATAGTTCCGGTAATAGCCCTTTACACAGAACTCCTCCCATATTTTCATGTTCTTGTAGGCACATGCCACCGAAAACTCGTCAAGGCTCGGCGAATAGGAGATTTTCACTTCCGTGTCAAACAGATGGCTCATGTAGGCGGCATAGATGCCTGTCGGAATCCATCGCTCGCCGAAATTGAAGTCCAGTTCCTCAAAACCGATACGCTGCGGCGTGGCGGCTTTCAGGGCTTCAAGAGACTGCCCCGCATCCGCAAGCCGCTCATGTCCGGGATGGTCGTTTATCCATTCTTCCACACGCTCCGCCTTGTCTATCACGTTTCCGGCAATGAATCGGTCCTTTATCTCATAGCCCGAAACAAGCGGGTTGTAATAGATACGTCCCTGCAGGGCTCCGAGCAGTTCCTCTTCCGTGCTGTCGGTAATGGCACGCATGAAGTCGAGGTCTATGCCGCCATATCTGTTGAGCGAGGCGGACAGGGCTTCTTCGGGCGACCCGGCATTGACGTATGTTTCCACCGAAAAGGAAACGGGACGCTCGAAAATGTCCGCCTTCACGAATTTCCCCTCTTCGGCACGTTCCAGTGCAAGGACGTCACGCCCGGAGGCATCCATCATCAGAAGTTTTGCATTCTGTCTGGCGTTCAGGTTGCCGTAACGCATCACGAACTCGTCATAGGACACGTTCAGGTATTCACGCTGACGGCTGTCCTCCGTCCGGTTTTCCGCCTCATTCCGGTACAGGCGTTCATAGGCGTCACGGATGGATATATACAGCAGGGCCTTTTCCTTCTGGTAGCCTTTCAGGTCAAGCGGGTGGAAGGTGGCTCCATAGGGGGTGATGTCCCTCAGATACCCGACGGCGGTCCCTTCCGCCACCATTGAGCCGTCACGGTGATAGGCTTCCACCATCCCGCTGTACGGGTGCGGTGTCAGGTCGGCAGTTTCCTCCTTGGCAGGTTCCGTATCATATTCCGGGAACAGCGAAGCGGAAGTCGTTCCCGTCTGTCCGGATTGTACGGACGGATTCTCAGCCGTAGCGGTCATACCTTCCGGCAATGGGCTTTCATCTTCCGGTGCCTGTTCTGACCCGTGTGTCATATCAGCCTGCTGCACCGGCCGGGAATCCGACGATGGCACAAACGCCGGGTCGAGGGTGTCCTTCATGCCGGACTTTGCAAGCAGTTCCTGTCTGTGTTTCTCCGCCTCATGCCTGAGTTGAATACGCACTTCGGGGGTAAGGTGCATCATGGTTTCGTAAAAACCGTTGATGGGCGGGTTTTCCTCCCAGTCTATATCCGCATATATGTCGTCCGGATGGGCCTGGGCTGCCGTTTCTTTGGATTCTGCATCTTCCGTTTTCACATCTTCCGCCTTTTCGCCTTCAGTCTCCTTTTGCGGGGAAACGGCAGGTGCCGCCGGCGGTTCATCCATAACCTTCGGCGTAACCTGTGCCTGCTTCTTGCCGTTCTTGTCCTTTGACTTGGCTGCGGACTTTTTCTTTTTGCCCGAAAGGGCCTGATTGCGTTCCTCTTCCGTATATTCCCACAGGTCAAAGAGTGTCAGCTGCACGGTTGGTGACTGTTTTGGCTCATGCGTCGTCACGGCTTCCTGCCTTTCCGTAACCGGTTGTGCCTTTTCTTCTCTCGCTGCATCCTTGTTCTCCGGTTGCTGCCGGACGGGGTCAGGTTCGGGAACTGACCTTTCCGCCTTCACTGTTTCAGTTTCCGGTATGGAGATGCTCATGGCGGATTGTACGGTCTGTTCCGCCGCTGTCCTGCGTCCCTGATAAAGTTCCATGTCCAGACGTTTGCGCAAGTCCTCCGCAAGCATCCTGCCCAGGTCTGTCGCGATACCTTCCACACCTCCGCTGTGCGTATATATCATGGCGGGCTTTCCGTACGGGTCGGTACCCCTCTTCGCATCGGTATGTACGATACGTTCCGTGTGGTAGGCAAAATAGGCGTTCTCCGTCAGTCCGCCGTTATGTTCCGTCTGTATGATGGTCAGTACCCTCTCTTCCTGTGTCAGTTCTTTCTTTTGCAGGTCTTTTTGCAGGATGATCAGGTCGCTGCCGGCTTCCGTACCCGCATTGTCGGTAAACAGGTTGTTGGGCAGGCGGATTGCCGATACCAGATTCGCCTTGCTGAACATCTCATTCCTGACGGATACCTTCGAGCTGTTCAATACCCCCTGCGAGGTGATGAACGCCACGATGCCGCCGTCACGCACCGCATCCAGACCTTTCAGGAAGAAATAGTCATGGATGGCTTTCTGTGCCGAACGTCTGCCAAAGGATGCGCTGCGGCTGAACTCCGCATCGAACACTCCGAAATCCCCGAAAGGGATATTGGAGATGGCAAGGTCAAAATGGTTCAGAAACGGCTTTTCGATTTTCTCGAAACCCATCGTGCGTATCTTCTGCTGCGGGTACAGGCAGCCCAGCAGCTTGCCCGTCAGCAGGTCTTTCTCAAATGCCATCACCTCCGCCTGCGGATTGTTCGACAATACCGGGCTGATAAACGCGCCCATACCCGCCGACGGCTCCAGCACCAGCTTTGGGCGTACCTTGCGGTCGTGCAGCACGTCCGCTATGGTGTCCGCAATGGCCTGCGGCGTATAGAATGCCGTCAGCACCGATGCCTTCAGCGAGTCCACATACCGCCTGTACTCCGCTTCGTCCCGGCTGTTCTCCCGTATCAGACGGTGCAGCTCCACCGTCGGGGCAAACAGTTCGAGGTCTGATTTCGCCCAGTGTACGGCATCCGTCAGTTCCCTGGCGGGATTCAGTATGCACTTCAGTCCCCCGAAGCCGCAGTACCTCTCCAGCAGCGCCCGTTCTCGTGCGGTGGGCGTGCGCTGTTCCTTCTCCAGTGTGAATGCCGTCCGTATCGCCTCGATGTTTTCCCTGAGCCTCTGCTTCTTGTTAAACGCCATAAGCCTCCAGATAAAGCATTATCGCACCCGTCAGCTCCGTATAGAGCAGGTCGTGTTCGGGCGACAGGGCGAATGTGTCGTCCGTTGTGGGATAGCCGGCAAACAGGTTTTTCAGGTGCGGGAATATCTCCCGGCAGAACGCCTCGCGTTCCTGTTCCTGCACCTCTTCGGAAAACTCGTTTTCCACCACCTCAAGCAGCAGTGCGTAGGGGGAGAAGTGCAGCCCTTCGAGCAGGACGCGCATGGCTTCCTCCTGTGCGGCTTCCACCGTACTTCCCGCCGCCCTTTCCTTCTCGAATGTTTCCGAAGCGGCTTCCTCCCTTCCTGTAATGAATGGGGTGTCTGATACTTTGTCCGGATGATATTTTCTCAGATAGTCCAGCAGATACAGCCCGTAGTAGGACAGCTCCGCCGGAGCGGTTTTCTTGTTCTGTTTCATTTTATGATGGATTTAGTGGATAAATGATTATGGAAATGAAAAGGAAAAAGGCACCCGGTATCCCTCCGGGTGCCACCACTAAATCCATGTAAATAAAAAGTACAACCAGGTTGAAACAGATTATGACATGAATCAGTGGCAAAATTACTCATTATTTTCTTCTTCCTTTTGTTTTCGTACCTTTTCTTTCGCCTTTGCTCTCCGCAAACACCAGCTTCGTGTTGAACTCCGCATCAAAAGTTACCGCAGCGCTGAAGGGCTTGCCCTGCTTGCTCTTGAACCCGCCGAGCATCGCCGTCTTTCCTTCCGTCAGCAGACCGGTCATTTCCTCGTCGGTGAGTGTCTTGCCCGCTATCTGGCGGAACACGGGCAGCAGGCAGTCCGGATTGTCACAGCGCACAACCTTGCCGTAGAACTGCATCGTGCCCGTGCCGCATTTGGGGCAGGTACAACCCGATGCCTTGTGCCCGAAAATGCGGTCACACGCAAGCAGGTCCGTGGTAATCTTGCGGGTATAGCTTTCTATGTCCCTCATAAAAGCCTCATGCGGTGTCTTTCCCTGTTCTATTTTTGCCAGTTCCGCTTCCCAGCGTCCGGTCATCTCCACATTGGCGATGTCCATTTCCTTGACAATGGAATACAGGGCAAGTCCTTTCTCCGTCGGCACCAGCGATTTCTTCACACGCACCATGTATTCCCTTCTGAGCAGCGTTTCGATGATTGCGGCACGTGTGGCGGGTGTGCCGATACCGCAGTCCTTCAGGGCCTGGCGTGCCTCCTCATCCTCCACATCATCGCGTCCGGCGGTCTCCATCGCTGCCAGCAGCGAACTTTCCGTATGCAGCGGTTTCGGTCGGGTCATGCCCGAACTCATCGAGCATCCCGCCATCACCAGTGTGTCGCCTTCCGCCCAGTCCGGCAATGCCGTATTGCCGCTGTCCTCGCCGTACTCTCCGTACACGCCGCGCCAGCCTGCCTTGCGCACGATGCAGCCTTTCGCCTCAAATGTCAGGCCCTCGCATCTTTCGCCTGCGTCCGGCACCACCTCCGCTACTACGGTAGCCGTATCCTTCACACATTCCTCCGAAAATGCCTCTACCATGCGTCCGGCAATCATGTCGTAGATGATCTGCTCGTTCTTGTACAGGGCAAGCGGGCGGTTGGGCGTCACCAGCAGGGCATGGTGGTCAGTCACTTTCGAGGCATCCACACAACGGCGGTTCAGTTCTCCCAGTTCCCTGATTTTCTCCGCAAGGGCGGAGTGTCCTGCCAGCCGTTCAAACAGTAGCGGTATTTCAGCAAACACATCTTCCGGAATATGACGGCTCGATGTTCTCGGATAGGTGACGAGCTTCGCTTCATACAGTTTCTGCACCAGTTCCAGCGTCTGTTCCGCCGTGAATCCGTGTTTCGTGTTCGCCTCCTTCTGCAGTGTGGTCAGGTCGTACAGCAGCGGCGGGTTCTCCACCTTCTTTTCCACCTTGGTGACGGTGGCGCACATCTTCGCCTTTACCTTATTGTATGATGCAGCCGCCTTTTCCTTGTCCTGCCATTTCTTTACCGAGGAGAACTTCACTACCGTATTCGTACCCGTCGGTGTCACCGAGAAATGCAGCTGGTGTACCGGTTCTGGTGTAAAGCGTCTGTTCTCCCAGTACCTCTTGCAGACCATACCCAGTGTGGGTGTCTGTACGCGTCCTACCGAATATGTGCCCCGTCCGGCGGCTACGGTCAGTGCCTGCGTGCCGTTGATGCCCACCAGCCAGTCCGCCTCGCTGCGTGCCTTTGCCGCCAGATACAGGTCGTCATATTCATGCCCGTCCTTCAGTTCCTTCAATCCTTTGCGGATGGCGGTGTCCGTAAGCGAGCTTATCCACAGGCGGCGGAAGGGCAGCGTACAGCCCGTATAGGCATACAGGTATCTGAATATCAGTTCCCCTTCGCGTGCGCAGTCCGTTGCCACTATTATGCCGTCGCTCTCGTTCCACAGTTTCGTAATCACTTTTATCTGTTTCACCGCTGCCGCGTCCGCCTTGTAGCCCTTGTCCGTCTTTACCTGGCGTGGTATCAGCATGAACTCCTCCGGTATCACCGGCAGGCTGTCTCTGCTGAATCCCTTGAAGCCGTAGCCCTCAGGCAGGGCAGGTTGTACCAGATGCCCCAGTGCCCATGTCACATGGTAGCCGTTTCCTGTATAAAATCCTTCTTCCTTTCTTGTTGCTCCGGCGATGCGTGCTATCTCACGCGCCACGCTCGGTTTTTCTGCCAATATGGTAATCATACATTTTCTGTTTTAATCATTGATACTTTTGTTCCTTGTGGAGTGGAACGGGGTACGCCGGTTATCCGTGGGATATGCGGTACATGGCGCATGAGGCCCCGTTTCAATCCGTTGTTTATTCTCTTGTAATGGATTTAGTGGTGGCACTCAGGATACCTTCATGCCTTTGCTTTTCTTCGGTTTTTCCTGCTGTTGTTTCTGGGTGTCGTCCTTCGGTGCGGTCTGTCCCTGCTGAAGCGGCTCCTTCACATGTCTGGTGGCCTCGTTCGTCTTGCCCTCGTTGTTCACCGCAAGCTGTGTGCGGCTCTCGTTCGACGGGGCAACGGTCTGTGCCAGGTCAGGGTTTTCCGAATAGGTCAGCGGTCTGCCTTTCTCACGGTCGAACTTCAGGTATTTTGTGCAGGGCTGTCCCTTGTCATCCTTCGCGTTGGCAAGCACTACAACCTTGCCCGCCACATAGTCCGCCTTCTGCTGTTCCGTGAATTTGTCGTCCTTCCATTTGCCTATCGGACGTATGCTTCCGTCCTCGTTCGTCCACGAGCGGTTGCGCCGCTGTCCGTTCTCCTGATTCCCGTCTTCCTTCTGTTGCTGTCCGGTAGCATCCGGGGCTTCCGGGCTTTTCTGTTTTTTCTCCTGTCCGTTTCCGCGTCGCTGCGACTGTCCCTGCCACAGATGCTCCGGCACAAACTCCACGTCGCGCTTGTCAGCGTTCACCTGCAGCATGGCCTCGAACTTGCGCCCGCCCTTCAGTGTCACCTCCTTGGGCAGTGCCAGCCCCGCACGCAGGATTTCCTGTTCTGCCTTCGACAGTTCCGTCAGTCCGATCCGGTTCGGGATGCGCACCTTGTTCGTCGGTACGTCCACAATCTCATTCGTCAGTCGGTCGATGCTGACGTACGCCAGACGCATCTCTCCGGTCTTCGTATCGGCAACGTTCACCAGCTTGCCCAGATTGCCCGTCTGTTTCAGTGCCTGCTTGTCCTCGTCCGTGAATGTATAGCCGTTGTATGGCACGTCGAGTCTCGGCTCATGGCGTACGAAGTGGGGGGTAAGTTTCAGCTTTCCGTCTTCCGCTTTCTGCAACGAGAGTCGGGCTTGCAGCTCGTAGCGTTCTCCGCCCAGCACCGGTTCCACCGTCACCAGCCTTGTCTTCCCGTAGTTCATCAGGGCTTTCATGTCCTTTTCAGACAGGTTTTCCTTTTTCACGCCGAACTGTTCCAGTTCCTTCCAGTCCACATCGCTGTCCGCAATCAGGTTCGGTTTCTCCGGTTTTGCCTGCGCTTGCCCTTCCTGTGCGGGCTGCTGTCCCTGTGCCGTCTGCGTTTCCGTCGCCTGCGGCTGCTGTTCCTGATTTTTCTGTTTCATTTCTTCCATTTTCTCGTCCGTTTTCTGTTCCACATTGTTTTCTTCCGTATT
>UMFC01008487.1_pt1 | contig 9186 bp, 10 predicted proteins | sample 1964931 | NCBI WGS metagenome assembly UMFC01 (sample SAMEA4836038, study PRJEB28245) | human gut metagenome | biome: gut microbiome; material: fecal sample | place: Denmark | collected 2008 | reverse complement strand
TTGCATCCTGAAACCGCTTTTATTGTAAAAATTATATCCAAAGATAATTATTTGTTAGATCTTCTCCAAATGTGCATCTTCTCAGCCTCTTTGATGAGCTCATCACGGAAATCAGGATGAGCAACTGAGATGATTGCTTCTGCCTTCTGCCATGTAGAAAGACCCTTTACATTTACCATACCATACTCTGTAACGATATAGTGAGTATTGGCTCTTGTGTCAGTAACGACAGAACCCTCTACAAGAGTAGGACGGATACGTGAGTGAACTACGCCCTGCTTGTCGGTGAAGGTTGAAGAGCAGCAGATAAAGCTCTTTCCACCGTTTGACATATAAGCACCGAGAACGAAATCAAGCTGTCCGCCGGCACCACTGATGTGCTTTGTGCCTGAGCTCTCTGAGCTGATCTGTCCGAAGAGATCAAGGTCTACACAGTTATTGATTGAGATGAAATTGTCAAGTGCGGCAATATTCTTGATATCATTTGTGTAGCTTACCGGGGCACTCATGAGCTCAGGATTCTCATCGAGGTAATCGTACATCTTCTTGGTTCCGGCACCGAAGCCGTAAGCCTGACGATAACGGTCGATGTTTTTCTTTGCTCCTGTGATTTTTCCGGCCTTTGCGATGTCAACGAATGCGTCAACGTACATCTCTGTGTGGACACCGAGATCCTTGAGGTCTGACTCAGCGATGAGTGAGCCTACTGCGTTTGGCATTCCGCCGATACCGAGCTGGAGACAGGCACCGTTTGGAATCTGGTCAACGATAAGCTCTGCAACCTTCTTGTCTACATCTGTTGCAGGACCACCGGCACCAAGCTCTCCGATTGCAGGGTTGTCACCCTCAACAATGTAAGAAACCTGTGAAATATGTACATTGGCCTCTGAACCGCCGTGACAGCGAGGCATGTTTTCATTGACCTCAACGATGATTTTCTTTGAAGTCTCGCATACAGCACCGAGGTGAGATGCGTTAGGACCAAAGTTGAAGTATCCGTGTGAATCCATCGGTGCAACCTGGAACATAGCGACATCGTCAGGTGTTGTTGAATCTCTATAGTAACGAGGAAGCTCTGAGTAACGGATTGGTGAGTAGAAAGAACAGCCTCTCTTGATAAGCCTTCTCTCATAACCGCCCATGTGCCATGAGTTCCATGTGAAATGCTCGCCGGCATCCTCACGCTCGAAAATGGCAAGTGGCTTAAGCAAAATACCACCACGTACATTGACATCCTTAAGTTCATCTGTTCTTCTGGCAAGTGCCTTGTCGAGTGCATCAGGTGTGCCTGTGCACCAGCCGTAGTCAACCCAGTCGCCTGATTTGACAATCTTTACTGCCTCATCTGCTGAGACAAGTTTCTGCTTGTACTCTTCTAAAAAGCTCATAAAATCCTCCTTAGATACCTAAAATGATAGTAGCAAAATGCTACGTTAAAAAAATCACAAACCCTATAATCTCTATATTATCACTTTAGAGAGGATTTTACAAGTTGGTAAATGCCGGTAGAGACTTTTATATATCGGCATGTTTTGCAGAAATATTTGTGTATTGTAAATATTGCCGGGATTTCATATAATTAAAATGGAATGTTGACAAATAAACTTATTTCTAAAGTCTATAGAATTTCAGATAAACTATATAATCAGATTTTAGCAAGGAATAATGAAGTAATTTAGAAGAGGAACAAACATGGAAAATCATACAATTGTAACACTGAAAAAAGGCGAAGGACGCACTATAAAAGCAGGCGGCGCATGGATTTTTGACAATGAAATAGACACAATCACAGGGACCTTTACAAACGGAGATATTGTTGTGGTACACGATTTTGACGGATATCCGATGGGGCGCGGCTTCATAAACCAGAATTCAAAAATCCGTATCAGAATGATGACAAGAAAAGCAGACCAGCTGATTGATGACAATTTCCTCAGGATGAGAGTGCAAAATGCCTGGGATTATCGCAAGCAGGTGATGGCAGGAGGCAATGACAATGTGTCTGCAGCAGGTGAAACAGACACTGCAGGTGAGGCATGTGTGGCAGGCATTGGTACAACCGGCAGACCTGATTTAAACTGCTGTCGTGTGATATTTGGCGAGGCTGATTTCCTGCCGGGTATTACAGTGGACAAATACGCAGATGTGCTTGTGGTGGAGTGTCTTGCACTTGGAATGGAGCAGTTTAAGGTGAAAATTGTTGAACTGTTAAAGGAAGTGCTGGCGGCGGACGGAATAAATATTCGTGGAGTATACGAGCGCAGTGATGCAAATGAGCGCAAAAAAGAAGGTCTTCCTAAGGTAAAAGGCTTTATAGGAGCCGAGTTTGACACAAATGTGGAGATAGTAGAAAACGCAGTTCACTATATGGTCGATGTGGAAAATGGACAGAAAACAGGCTTCTTCTTAGACCAGAAGTATAACAGGCTTGCTATGCAGCGCATCTGCAAGGGGAAAAGAGTGCTCGACTGCTTCACGCACATGGGCACATTTGCCCTCAATGCAGGAATTGCGGGGGCAAGTGAGGTCACAGGACTTGATATATCAGAGTATGCGGTTAAGCAGGCTACAGAAAATGCGAAGAGAAATAATCTCTCAGACACAGTGAAGTTTCGCGTTGCAAATGTGCTGGATGAGCTGCCACGGCTCGCTGCAGATGGTGAAAAATATGATGTAGTCATTCTGGATCCTCCGGCATTTACAAAGTCGCGTGAGGCCACCAAAAATGCGATAAAGGGCTACCGCGAGATTAACATGAAGGGACTTAAGCTTGTTAAGGATGGTGGATTTCTGGCTACCTGCTCATGCTCTCATTTCATGACTCAGGAGCTGCTTGCAAAAACGGTCAAGGAAGCGGCAAAGGCCACTCACAAGAGGCTGCGTCAGGTGGAGTTCCGCACACAGGGACCGGATCATCCGATACTGTGGGCCAACTCAGCTAATGTACCGGAGTCGTATTATCTTAAGTTTTTCATTTTCCAGGTCGTTGATGAGAAGTAGAGGACAGAAAGTGGCGGAAATGCTTGATTTACAAGGGCTGGAAGGTATTTAGTGATTAGCTTGCAAACCTTGTAAAGTATCGCAAAATATCGTATCACAGTGGTATAAAGTGGTAAGAAAAGTGAATACGGAAATTTGTAGTATAGATGTAGCGTTTTGTGGTATACTATAGAAGAACAAATACCTTTCTGTGAAAGGGAAAGGGGAAAGGATACGCGTATGACCGTTGATAGAAGAGTAAGCAGTATTGAATCCAGCTTCAAAATGGAAAGCATGCCATTTGATGCAGAATGTCGTCAAAGAGTAAGAAATGTCTTAACCAAGAAAGTTTCTGCTACAGATGCAATTTCAGAATTAAATAAGAAATACAGAGTATCCAAGAAGCAGGTTGAAGGATCAAGAGTATGATTATTTCTATGAGGATGAACAGGATGCCAAGTACTGTTATCCGGGAACAAATGTATTAAAGAATAAACTGGATATAAGAGATTTAGATACATTGCATGAGGCTGAAAGAGATTATTCAGCGGTGCGTCAGGCAGAACTTGTAGGTCAAGGCGTTACTGGAGATTTCTCTTTTAAGCATCTTTGTTCTATACATAAGCATTTATTCAGTGATGTATATTCTTGGGCGGGCAAGACGAGAACGGTTGATATTTCCAAAGGAACCGTTTTCTGTTTGGTGCAGTTTATCGAAAGCCAGTTTGATGATTTGTATTGTAAGCTGAAAAAGGAAAATTTCTTAGCTGACATAACCGATAAGGAAGAAATGAGCGAGAGACTAGCCTATTACCTGGGTGAGATTAATATGATCCATCCGTTTAGAGAAGGTAATGGAAGGACTCAGAGAATATACATTGAGCAGTTATGCTTGAACAATGGTAGATTTGAAATTGATTTTACCGATGTTTCAAAAGAAGAGATGATAGCTGCAAGTGTCAGATCGGCAAATGCCAGCAACGATATGTTGGAAGAACTGATTAGTAGTTGTCTTGTTGAAAAATAGTTTTAGAGAAGGTAGAATTGTTTTGCATCAGTTATTCCGGGGATGCAGCATGAAATATTTAAGGATTCATGATATGTATAAAAGTGATTGAAGTAAAGATGTAGTATGAGACTTTTTATGATTATTGGTTTATATGTGGGCTACAAGGGTGCAACCATTGCCCGGTTAGTGGCGGCTTGCCACTAAGTACTGGGTATTACCTGGCGAAATAGCCGCAGGTTTGAAATAGCGGCTTTGCTGAAAAAAGAAAATACAAAGACCTGCCCGGAAGAAACCTCGTAAAGTATCGCAAAATATCGTATCACAGTGTTATAAAGTGGTAAGAAAATAAGAGACGGCAAATCGTCAACAAGTTGTTGGCAATTTGCCACCTTTAGTTGTATGTTGTAGTTATTCCACTTTTATGCTGTGGTCTATACCTCTGCCTCAGCCATGATAATCTCAGCAGCATCAAGTATGAGCTGTGAAGCTTTCGTGTGAAGCATATCAGGCTTTCACTGATAGGATTGCCTGATAAAATGTCCATGTTTGTCCTCATTTCTTCTGTTTTTAGTGTAATGTAACAGTAGTATAACCCATAATGGGGATTTATGCCACAGTTGTTTTTTATTGGGAAAAGAAACAAATATTGTAAATTAAAAACACCAAAAGTTATACTAAAGATGTTATAGAAATATAGGGGCAAGTGTAAATGATAGGAATTGCAATATGCGATGACCATACAGACTACGATGTAGGAAATGAAATAATAAACACAATTCTAAATTACTATCTGTCTCCAATAAAGTCTGCTTGTAAAATAACCGTTCGTCGAAAAAATGAACCGTTCGCAGAAAATAGTTAGCATATAGGCGGAAGATGGGATAAACTAGAAGCTTTCCTGCTCTGCTTCTAGTTTATTTTTTTGTAGGTGTGAATATGGAGAACTACACATTTTGGAGGATAAGATGATTCAATATTTAGGTGAGCATAAACTTTTTAATGAAAAATACATTATATTTATTTTATTTTGTATATTCTTAATTGAATTTAAAAATTACTTTTCTGATAAAAATAAAGAAAAAGGATATACATTGGTGATTTCGTTAATGTACTTAGGGGAGGCAATATTATTTTTAATGCCTTATGAGAATTATATTGTTGATATTATGTGTACATTATTTGGAATAGTGTTAATTTTATGCTTAATCTTGAGATACAAAAGTAGAAAAGGATAGAAATGAGTAGTATAAAAATATATGAAAATAAAACGTTTAACATAAATTATATATGTCTTTTTGACTATCTTTTTATATCTTCTTAAATGTCCGCAAAGCCTTATTTTATCGGCTCTACGGGCATTTTGCTTTTGTGGTAAACCTCACATATCTAGGTCTATCTTCTTATATTTTCGCTATCAAGCGTGGTTAAAATCGTGGTAAATACTTCTTATGCGATTAGGCGCTGAACCTCTGATTTTGCGGTATCTATGGACGCATGAGCATACCAGTTCATTGTGATACTGATATTTGAATGCCCCATGATATACTGTAAATCTTTCGGGTTCATGTTCTTGCTTGCCAGCCTTGTGCAGAATGTATGGCGTAGTGTATGCGGTGTGATATGTGGCAAGGGATTGTCTTTGTGGTGCTTGTTGTATTTCTTTACCATACGGACAAAAAGCATATTGTAATCAATGGCAACTTTGGGCTTGCCTTTATGATTGACAAATAGGAAATTGCTCCGTCCGTCTATCACAAATGGTTCTGCCTTTGGGTGTTTCTTCATAACCCGTTGAAATGCCTGTATTGTTTCTCTGCTTAATGGCACTTGCCTTGTTCCGCTTTTTGTCTTAGGCGTTTCAATATAATAACCCTGTTCCTTGCTCTTTAGTAACTGGTGGTCGATAACCACAACCTCATGGATAAAATCAACGTCCATGATTGTCAGTCCGCACAGTTCCGAGATACGAAGTCCTGTCTTTAACAGTATCAGCACATCATCATAATACTTGTGATACACATTGTCCGTCTTGATGAATGAGAGTAGGGCTTGTTCCTGTTCCTCTGTCAATGCGACTTTCTCTTTGGTATCATTTTCTAGGACTTCACTTAACTTGAAATCAAAAGGGTTTTTCCTTACACAATCGTCTTGTATGGCGATATAGAATGACGCTTTTAACGAGCGTTTATGGTTGTTAATGGTGTTATAGGAAAAGCCTTTGTCTTTCATGCGTAATGCCCATTCCTTAGCGTCAGAGGGTTTTATCGTATCAATGCTCCTAGCACCTAACTTGTCCTCTTTCAATAACCGCATGAGCTGTTCCCGTTGTTTCTGTGTGCTTTTCTTCACGTTTGCCCTCTGTGTGTTCTGTTTAGCGTAGAGTTGGCAAAGCGTCATTTTCTTGCCTGTGCTGTCGATACCGTCCTCAATATCCCGTCTTATCTGCTGTTCCAGTTCACGAAGTGAGGGTTTTTCCCGTTTTCCCTTTGGTGTCGGGTCTGTGGGTGTCAATCTCCAAGCATACACATATTTTGTGTTTCCAAATGCGTCCACATATTTATATAAGTATTTTCCGTCTGTTCGTTGGCTCTCTCCAGTATGCAGGATACGTTCTTTGCTATCCCGTCTTTTTTCTTTCATGGTGTCTGCTCCTTTCCTTGTTGGAAAGAGCCTTGATATGACTTGTGTTCATCATAACACATACAAGGCTCATTTGCATTAGATTGCGTCCAATTTGTCAATGACCTTTTCAAATTGTCGGCGTTTAATCTGTATGCGGTTGCCATTCATAATGAGCCAGCCAGCGTCCTTGTTTTCCTCTGCCAATCGTCTTAACTTGTTTTCTCCGGTACGGAAATATTTTGACGCTTCTTCAATGGTAAGGGTGTACTTTTCCCATACAGGAATATCGTTGTTATTCATTAGATACCCCCTTTCCCTTGTTTTGTGTCATACTGGATATAGGGGATAAGGTCGGTGCGGTTTATCCTCTGTAAGTGGGCGGTTAGTTTGCTGGAAAGGGAATTACTGTATCTTGCCTTATCAAGCATAGTTCCCACTTTTTCCAGTCCACCTAATGCGTCATGTTCTTCTAAGAAGTAAAAACTTTTGACAGCGGAAATCACGCCACCCTCTGTGAGCCATTGCTGTGTTTCTTCAAGAGAATTATGTAGTTTCGGTACTTGCACTTTCAAGACTTCCACAGCCCCTAAAAAGCGTTCCCAAAACCGACACGTTTTCCATCTGCTCTTATTACTTTCATTTCTGTTTGGCACGACAAAGCGTAGGTTGTTTGCCAATAGCCCGAAAGCCAGTTCCCCAAGTTCCAGCGGTCTGTCTTTGAATGTCATGGCAAAAGCATGAGCCTTATCATCACGCAGTTGCATTTCTGTCCGTTTCCAACTGCCAACTTCATCAAGTGTCTTATTATGTTTTGAACAGACTTCCTTATCTTTATCATAAAAGCGGTAGGACAATCCCGATTTACCAGCACCGATATAAACAGTCTTTGCGGTGTCGAAATCATCAAACTTGCTTTCGTCAAAGTGGTAGCCCTCACTATTAGAAATAAATTCCTCTTTTTCGCATTTCTTCTTTATCTGCTCTATGGTAAAGAATGGCTTTTCGTTCTTATCATCAATGGCAATATCAAGTCTTGTAAAATGGAAGTTATCCAGTCCGTATCTTCGCTCACAGCGTCGGAACATATCCCCAAAGGTATAATTCCTACTGTCGAGAATACGGAAAATATCATCACAACCTCTGCCAGTCATAACAAGATAACAGCCTAGCCCCTGTGGGTTGTCCTCTGTCTTTCTTGCGTCCCCCGATACATAAATATCTCCAATCTGCCAGCGTGCCTGATAAGTCTTGAATTTTATCGTTGCTGGATAAACATTGAAAATGTCAGTCGGTAAATCTAAAATGTGCATGATTACATCTTCAGCGGTTGCCGTTTCAAATACAATGCTGATGTAATCAATCTTAACGGATAAATTTTTGTGTGTAGTTATAGTGCATTTCTCCTTTCGTATGCCCCGTTTTTTTGCGGGGTAAAAATTGTGTTTTTTCCTTTATTTATCACAGTTTCTAGGTACTATGACATGTATACGCAGGGCGGTGTTACATATACGCCCTTTACGAACGCCTAAAGGCGTTCCCTTTCTTCCTGTGTCTGCCCCGTTCTTAACGCTCACGAGCCTTGTAAGGCTCGTGGCTAAACGGAACAGCCCCAGTCAGAAACCTTATTTTCGGTCTGATAGTCCATGCTTATTCATGCTATCAAAGTGAAAATATATATTTTATATGCTTACTCAAGCGTGTGATTGACCCTAGCGTGCTTAATCACTCTGTCTAATACGATAATAACTCCATTAGAATTACTTGTCAAGAAGTTTTTGTTGACTTTTAGATATAGATTAAGTATGATATGCTTATAAATACCAAGAAAAGCAACGAAAGGAGCGGTTATACTAAGTTATGGAGCATTATGAAAAGAAAATCAGTTTCTTAGGAGAAAACATACAGACCATAAGAAAACACAGAGGAATGAAACAACAGGAACTTGCGGACAAAATCGGTATCAATATGCAGAGCCTTTCCAAGATTGAACGTGGCGTGAATTATCCTACCTTTGATACGTTAGAGAAGATAATGGACGTGCTGGGTGTAACGCCCAATGAATTATTGTCGGGAGAATGGAAGTATATTGACCACACCGAGCCCTATATCATGGATATTATCAAACGGGAACAAGACTTCAATGTTTCCTTAGATTACCTGTCTGAAAATGAATTTTTCGATGATGAAAAAGAATGCACATTTTACAAGGCATATAAACTCATACAGTATATCCATAACTACATTACCAATGAGGTTACGGAGTTGGAAGAACTTATGGAAATCAAGCAGTTGATACAGCGTCAAAAAATAGAACGCATGATGAAAGTACATAAGGAAATGCGAGGGTTAGACCGATACAGAGAACAGCCCAAAGAGTATAAATACCATGACCCTTATGATGACTGGATATTCCGTCAACTTGCGGACATAGACAGCAGAAATAACATTCCCGACACTTCGCCACAGTTAGATTTTGATGAAACGGACTATGAAGATTATCTGAAAGAGAAATGGAACAGAGGTCTTTAATTTTCCTCTTGAATGAAAGATACAGCAAACAAAAAGCCCAGTAAAGA
>UMFC01002121.1_pt1 | contig 9217 bp, 6 predicted proteins | sample 1964931 | NCBI WGS metagenome assembly UMFC01 (sample SAMEA4836038, study PRJEB28245) | human gut metagenome | biome: gut microbiome; material: fecal sample | place: Denmark | collected 2008 | reverse complement strand
ATAATTTTAATTTGTACAAATCTTTGCGTGGCTATCTACAGGCGTATAATATCCGCTCATACAAATTTGCGACAACTTCCATATATACAAAAACGGTCGGGCGACAATGTTTTTCACTCTTGCAAATTGTCTTCCCGACCATAATTTTCTATTTTACATTTTTAATTTTCAATTTTATGCCCGAACCGTACACCGTTACTGTTCAATATCGCTATTGATTTACCCATGCAATTATGCTATAATTCTAAGGATATAGTGTATTAACGGAGGCTTTGGAATGCTGGATTCATATGTTGAAATTGACCTTGACAAAATCGGTGCAAATGCCCGTGCGATAACACAAAAATACAGCGACTACAAATATTTTATTGCCGTTCTCAAGGGTGACGGTTACGGTCACGGTATGGAAGTGGCAAATGAAATGTACAAAAACGGCATTAACTATTTTGCCGTGTCCTCTCTTGAGGAGGCTCAAAGCTTTCGTAAGGTCAACAAGGACGCTCCGCTTTTGTGCCTGCATCCGGTTCATCTTTCGAGAATTGAGGAGGCAAAGCGGCTTAATCTCACCATTGCCGTGAATGAGCTTGACTACCTCAAAAGGTTGCTTGATTTGAACATTGACTGCAATTTCAAGGTTCATCTCCAGATTGATACAGGCTTTAACCGCCTCGGCTTCAAGGATAAGAACGAGGTTAAAACTGCCGTTGATATGATTAACGGTTCAAATTTTGTTCTTGAGGGAATTTATCAGCATTTTGCAACAGCCGGAATTTTTGATCCCCATTGGGACGAGCAGGTCAGAAACTTCAAGGAGCTTACATCGCTTATTGATTTGAAGAAAATCCCGATTGTCCATATGGGCAGTTCCGTTTCAATGCTCACCCACCCGAAACAGCCTTTTACAACAGGCGTGAGAATGGGCATTGCAATCTACGGCTACAATGTTGCCCCCGATTCTCTTTCAAATTCACCAAAGGACAAACTCCGCAAAATGCGAAACAATTACTTCATTAAGAAGTACAACATCAGCGAAACATATTTTGATGTAAAGATAGATTTACAGCCGGCTATGAAGATGAAAACCCGTATTCTTCAGCTTAAAAAGGTGAACAAGGGCGAGTGGTTCGGCTACAATGCGTCATATACGGCAGATGAGGATATTATTCTTGCAATTCTTCCTGTCGGCTACAACAACGGCATCGGTCACGCAAATCACGGCAGATGGGTTGTTATAAACGGCAAAAAATATCCTGTTGTCGGTGAGATGTGTATGAATATGACGGCTGTTAAGGTTGATTCATCGGTAAAAATTGATGACGAGGTAACACTCCTCGGTGACGGCATAACAGTTGGAATGTTCGGCAGAAGTTCGGGTATGGGCAATGCCGAGGCGCTTGTGAATATAGGCAAGAACAATCCGAGATTTTATGTAAAAGACGGTAAGGTTGTAAAGGAGAAGTAAGATGGCAGTTTCGGTACACAAATGGCTTTTGAATAAATTCAGAGATATTAACCACAGCAGAATGGATAAGCACATTGACATTATCGCCAAGAACAGCGGTAAGTCAAAGGCTTATATCAAGTTCGACATAATCCGCAACTTTCTCATCAGAGGCACAGGCTACACGGACTATTTCCGTTGCGATTTTATCAACCTTTCGGCTAAAGAGAAAAAAACCTTTGTAACTGCAAAAACTTTCTACAAAATTCTTGAATATCTCAACGATGAGGAATATATCGTTCTTCTTCGTGACAAGCTTGTTTTTGACGAGCTTTTCAAAAAGTATCTCAAAAGAGATTTCATCAACCTTCGCACAGGCAGTAAGGAAGATTTCAGGAAGTTCCTTGACGGCAGAGAAACCGTTTTTGCAAAAGATCCGACAGGCGAGGGCGGTCACGGCATTTCAAAAATCACCGTTGCCGATGTAAAGGACAGCAACAAGCTTTATGATGAACTCAAGGCAAACGGTCAGCTTCTTGTTGAGGAAGCAATCGTTCAGAGCGATGACCTCAACGAAATCAATCCGTGCGTTGTAAATTCATGGCGAGTTGTTACGCTCTATAAGGACGGCAAGGCGCATATAATAAATAACGCTCTCCGTATCAATCAGGACGAGTCAAATGTTATCGGCTGTACAAATGACCTTTACCTCAGCCTTGATGCAGACGGCAGAATCGACAGTAATGTAATTGACGACTACGGCAATGTTTATGACAAACACCCGATGACAGGCAAAAAGTTCTCCGAGGTTAAGATTGCAGGCGTTCGAGAGGCTCTTGACATGGTTGTTGAGGCAGCGGAAAAGATTCCGCAGGTGAGATATATCGGTTGGGATATCGCCTTTTCAAAGAACGGTCCCGTTATGGTTGAGGGCAACGAGTACCCGGGCTACGGACTTTTGCAGTTCTATAAACTAAAAGGCAAACGCACAGGCCACCTGAAAGAAATCGCCGATGTCCTCGGTGACGAGATGAATAACATTAAGCTTTGATTATTCAGCCAAAAACTTTATAATAAAAACAAAAAACAGCACCGATATGACTGACCCGACCCCAAAAAGTTAGACCTAAAAAATCTAACTTTTGGGGGTCGGGTCACAGGACAAAGTATCTGCCCTTGATTATAATTTAGTCAAGGGCAGTTTTATTTTTACAAATTATTTTGTTCAAAATCGATTACGATGATTTTGCTCTTGCTTTTTGATTAAGCCTTACAAACACTTTGCATTGTTCAATACACACTTCTTTTTGCTCTGCTGTAAGACTGCGAAATACTCTTAATAGTTCATCCTCCTGACGAGAAGAGGCTTTGTTGGTTCGACACCCCAAAAGATAATCTATTGAAACACTAAAATAAATTGCAAGAGATTTTAATGTAGTAAAATCGGGTTCACGGGTATTCTGAACATAACTGCTTACTGTTGAGGGAGCTATATTTAATTGTGAAGCTAATTCTTTTTGTGTAATGCCTCGTTCGTCAATTAAAATCCTTAATCTATCACCAAAATTCATTAAATCACCTCGTATATATCTTATATGGTATTGACAAAAATTTTTAGATAATAACACGAAATGCGTTGACAGTTTACGAAACGAGTAGTATAATGAAACTAATATACTATATTGACACGGAGGTATGAATATGTTACGGCAACAAACAGAACAGCAAACAAATGAATATCAAAAAGTAAAGAATAAGAACAGCAAATTTTTTCAGATACTAAGTGTTATTCTGATTATTTTACTTTTGCTTGGCACAATAGGTTTTGTTGTGTTTAAGGGTGATTCAAAAGTAGAAAACGGACTTTCTGCATATGAATTGGCTGTAAAATACGGCTATGAGGGAACTGTGCAGGAATGGCTTGATTCTCTTTCAGGCAAATCTGCCTATGATATTGCGGTAGATAATGGCTATTCAGGCACTGAAAAAGAATGGACATCTGCACTTGAAGCTTCATCAAAGCAGGATGGTGCAAGCATAAAGACCGCTTCTTTTTCGTCGGATGGTGAATTGCTTATAACCTTGTCCGACAATTCTGTCTTAAATCTCGGCAAAGCTATAGGTGCTGACGGCAAGAATGGCGCTAATGGCAAGGACGGTACAAACGGAATTAACGGCATTAACGGTAAGGATGGCGTCAATGGTTCTAATGGCAAAGATGGCAAAAACGGAACTAACGGTAAAAATGGTGTTGACGGTAAAGACGGAGCAAACGGTTTAAATGGTGCTGACGGCATTAACGGTACTAACGGTAAAGACGGTGTAGACGGAAAGAACGGTACAAATGGTATTGACGGTGTTGGCATTACAAATGCAAGTATCAATTCTGACGGTCAGCTTGTACTAAACTTTTCAGACGGAAAAACTGTTAATCTTGACAAGGTTGTCGGGATGAACGGTACTGACGGCATCAGTGTTACAAATTCTGAAATCAATTCAAACGGTGAGTTGGTTCTTACATACTCAAACGGACAGCGTTCAAACCTTGGTGTAGTTGTCGGTGCTGATGGTAAAGACGGACTTAACGGAGCAGACGGTAAGAATGGCATAGATGGCACTAACGGTGTTGATGGTAAGGACGGAAAAGACGGCATTAACGGTGTTGATGGCAAAGATGGAAAAGATGGTAAGGATGGTACTAACGGTATTGATGGTAAAAACGGTACAGATGGTATTAGCGTTATAAAGTCCGAAATCAACTCAAAGGGCGAATTAGTCTTAACTTATTCAGACAATGCAGTTGCTAATCTTGGCATTATAGTAGGTGCTGATGGCAAAGACGGTATCAATGGCGCTGATGGTAAAGATGGAGTTGACGGCATTAACGGTACTGATGGTAAAGACGGCGTCAGTGTAACTAATGCTGAAATCAATTCAAGCGGTGAGCTTGTACTTTCCTATTCGAACGGACAGCGTTCTAATCTTGGAAATGTAATAGGTGCAAACGGACTTGACGGCAAGGATGGAAAAGATGGCGTCAACGGAACTAACGGCACAGATGGCAAGGACGGTCAAAACGGTACTGATGGTAAGAATGGTAAAGATGGTACTAACGGTAAGGATGGTATCGGTGTTACAAAATCAGAAATCAATTCTGACGGAGAATTAGTAATAACTTATTCTGATGGAACTTCTTCTAATCTTGGTGTTATAGTTGGTGCTAACGGTAAAGACGGAGTTGATGGTAAGGACGGAAAAGACGGTCAAAATGGTGCAGACGGCAAAGATGGAAAAGACGGTCAGGATGGCAAAGACGGCATTGGCATTTCTAATGTAGTTATAAATTCAGACGGTGAATTGGAACTTGCTTTCTCCGATTCATCAAGTATTAACCTCGGCTGTATTGTCGGAAAAGACGGCAAGGACGGTATTAACGGAACTGATGGCAAAGATGGTGCAAATGGCGCTGACGGTAAAGATGGTGCTAACGGTGTTGACGGTAAAGACGGTATCGGAATTGCCAATGTAACAATTACTGATGATGGTGTTTTGAATGTTGAACTTACAAACGGAACAACACTAAATCTCGGAAGTATCAAGGGCAAAGACGGTATTGGTATTTCAAAATCAGAAATCAATGCTGACGGAGAATTTGTACTTACATATACAAATGGTCAATCTACTAATCTCGGAAAAGTTGTAGGAGCAGACGGCATTAACGGTACAAATGGTGCAGATGGTAAGGATGGTATAAACGGCGCTGACGGTAAAGACGGCACAGGCATTGTCAATGTAACGATTTCTGCTGAAGGTGCTTTGAGCGTTGAATTATCCAACGGTACTGTACTTAACCTCGGTAACATTAAGGGTGCTGACGGCATAGGTGTTTCTAAGTCAGAAATCAATTCAAACGGTGAGTTGATATTGACTTATACAAGCGGAGAAACTGCAAAACTCGGTGTTGTCGTTGGTGCAAAAGGGGCTGACGGAACAGATGGAGCTGACGGAAAAGACGGAATTGGTATTAAGACTGTTACTTTGTCAGCTGATGGTGAATTGAGTATTCTTCTCACCGATAACACAGTGTTAAACCTCGGTAATGTCAAAGGCGAAAAGGGTGACACAGGAGAAAAAGGTGAAAAAGGAGATAAAGGTGCTGACGGCAAAGATGGTGTTGATGGTAAAGATGGCAGAGGTATTGCCGATATGGCAATTATCAATGGAGAAATTGTTATAACTTATACTGACGGAACAAAATCGGTTATTGGAAAAAGTGATGATGTTATTTTAAATGAAAGTGATACACTTGAATTCACTCTTCTTTCTGACGGAACTTATGCCGTAACAGGATGTTTGGTTGATAATCCAACAGAAATCACAATACCATCAAAATTTAACGGTAAATTTGTTACCAAGATATATAGTAATGCATTTGAGAATATTATAACTTTGAAAACTGTTAATATTCCAAATAGTATTCTTAGTATCGGCACCCGTGCCTTTTATGGTTGCAACACTTTAAAAAATGTAAACATCAGCACTGACAGTGAATTGCAGGAAATAGCAGGCTATGCTTTTTATGGTTGTTCTGCATTAACAGATATTTACTTCCCAACTTATGTTGATTATATCGGAGCTTACGCATTTTATCAGTCGGGATTAACAACAGCCGTTTTTGAGTGTCCTACGAATTGGAATTTGTTTGGTAAATGGAATAATGGTTATCCTGCACATTTATCTCCAACAGATTCAGCAAATGCTGCAAAAGCTTTATCAACAAATTATACTTCTCACACATCATCGGATTTTTACAAAAATGCATGGATACGAAATGACTCATATTCTAACGGATCAATTGTTGGCACATATGAGCGTGAACTATAATAATAAAAAGTAAAAAAGAGAAATAAAAAATAATAAAACAGCCTGAGTAATTTTGTCTTGGATACTCAGGCTATTTTCATATCATATTCAAATTGTAAATCAGTATAATATCACGAAAAATCAGGTCATCCGAGGGAAATTTGGGGGAAATATGTAAGAAAACAAATATTGAACATAAAAAGAAAAACGGCAAAACCTTAGTGGTTAAGCCGTTTCTTAGTGGTTGCGGGAGCCGGATTTGAACCGACGACCTTCGGGTTATGAGCCCGACGAGCTACCGAGCTGCTCTATCCCGCGATATACAACTCTGCTGTTTTTTACAGCTTTATTATTATAGCATTATGTAAAGGTTGTGTCAATAGTTTTTTGCATATTTTTTATTTTATGCTTTGTACGGCTTTTTTGACTGAATTTATTTACATTTTAATCTTAGTTTTTTAAGGGTATGTACACAATTGTATGGTGGAACAGTTGCAAATGAAAGATTTAAATGCCTGTTGAAACAAAAGTGAGATTGTGCAAAATAATGATTTATATGTGTTTAGCACGGTGAATTTGATATATTGATTGCGGATTGCTTTTGTGGTACAATTACCGTGTGAATTTGCGGAATTTTTAAATTGCGACAAATACAGATGAGAGGGAATTATGGGAAAGAACAAAACACGCAGTAAATCTGCACTTAAACAAAACAGTGTCACAGCTGAAAACAAAAGGCTCGGCGATGACGGAAACATTAATTTTACTTTTAAAATTTTGTCGGCAATCGGCATTATTATCATAGTTTCGGGGCATTGCTACAACGGCGGTGTGTCGCTGATGTATGATTGGTTTCCAAAGTATTCGTACAATCTTGCCTTGTTCGTTTTCATTTCGGGATATTTTTACAAGGAAAAGCACGAGGAACATATTTTCAAATATATATGGGGACGCACAAAACGCTTGTTGATTCCTGCGTATCTATGGAACATTGTTTACGGAATAATCGCATTCGCACTTACTCAGGTCGGCTATACGATTGCTCAGGGCAAATTTGATCTGTACAACCTTTTTGTTATGCCGTTTATTGACGGCGAAAGTTTTGCCTACAACCTCGGTTCGTGGTTTGTATATCCGCTGTTCTGTGTTTATGTTTTTAACATACTGTTCCGCAAACTGCTCAAAAAGGTTCACAGGGGCAACGAGTATGTCATTCTTGCCGTGTATCTTGCAATCGGAATTTTCGGTGTGCAATACTGCATTTGGAATCCTGCCCCAAAGGGTGCGTTGCTGTTATTGTTCAGGTCAATGTTTTTTCTGCCGTGTTTTGAGTTTGGCAGATTTTATCACGAAAAGCTTGAAAAACACGATAATCTCAACAGTGTTGCATATTTTGCAATCGTTCTCGGAGTTCAGCTTCTTCTCCTCACATTCTGTGAAAATCTTGAATACACTCCGTCAAAGTGCGTGAAGTTTGACAACGGCTGCGTCATTCCTTATGTAACCGCAATCACGGGCATTGCGTTCTGGCTGAGGGTTGCAAAGCTGATTACTCCGATTATCAAGAACAAAAAGCTTGTCAGAATGATTTCTGACAATACCTACAGCATTATGATTCACCACATTTTTGCCTTTATGATTGTAAAATGGGCATTTTGGGGATTGAGCGTAATTACACCGCTGTTCAAAGATTTTGATGTTTTAAAACTCAAGTCAACAATCTGGTACATTTATCGTCCGAACGGCTTAAATTTTTACTGCATAATCTACCTTGCCGCAGGAATATTCATTCCGATTCTTATAGGAACGGTTACGCACAGGATATTTGAATTTATGAAAGAGCATACCTTGAAGAGTATGCAAAAAAAGCAGTCGGACAAGTAAAGTAAACAAAATTGAAAAAGTCGTAAAATAATGCTTTTTTTACAGGCTTTAAAATGAATAAAAAATAAGCTGTATGTGCATTGTTACAAAATAACACGGCTTGTATTGTGCAATATTTGCCTTTAAAGCTGTGCGACTGAACAACTTGCACTAAAAGGTAAAATAATATTTATTCATTTCGCCGTAGCAAAAAACATTAATTTGTGTTACAATATTTCATTATAGTATTTAGCGGAGCAGATATGCCGATATACAGAATAGCTGATTTGAATGTTGAAGTTAATCCAAAATTTAAAATATGCAGGAAACGGCTTGAAAGCTATGCCGTTAAGTCGAATGAATCGGGAAAGACCGACATTGCGATATCGGTTTCGGATGACGAAATCCGTGAGCGTCTCAGGCTTGCCGACAACCTCAGCGAACAAGGTGCGGAGGATGTTCTGATACTCTCAAAATTCTGCAACGCCGTGCTTGACGGATTTGACGGATTCTTTTTTCATTCGTCCTGTCTTGAGCTTGACGGCGAGGGCTATGTTTTTTCGGCAGTCAGCGGAACGGGCAAGTCTACCCACACGGCTCTGTGGCGAAGGCATTTTGGCAACAGGGTGACGATGATTAACGATGACAAGCCGGTTATACGAAAATGTGACGGAAAATTTTATGCTTACGGAACTCCGTGGATGGGGAAAGCTGACATAGGAACAAATACAAAAGCACCCGTTAAGGCGGTGTACATTCTTCAGAGAGCAGAAGAGAACACGGCGGTCAGGGTGTTGCCGTCGCAGGTTATGAAACAGTTGCTTGAGGCAACGGTTATTGATGTTGAGCGGAGCAGAATGGAAAAGCTGCTTGAATTGCTTGATGAGTTCTTTAAGGAAACACCGTTGTTTTTGCTCGGTTGTAATATGGATGAAAGTGCTGTTATGACGGCTTACAATGCCGCAAACGGCGGATAAGGCTATGGAAATTTCAGAAAGCGGAGGAATATAAGATGGAATTTGTTCAGGTCGTTTCGGTTGAAAATATGAG
>UMFC01010398.1_pt1 | contig 9247 bp, 10 predicted proteins | sample 1964931 | NCBI WGS metagenome assembly UMFC01 (sample SAMEA4836038, study PRJEB28245) | human gut metagenome | biome: gut microbiome; material: fecal sample | place: Denmark | collected 2008 | reverse complement strand
CACGCCGGACATTACCATGACCGACCATACCGTGCTGCGCACGCTTGATCCGTCCTCCTTGTCACGCGTCTTTTCCAACCTGTTAAACAATGCCGTAAAATACAGCGACGGGGATCTTTCCATCACGCTTTCCGAAGACGGCACCATCACCTTTTCCAATACAGCGGCAGCGCTCAGTGAAGTGGAAGTCGGCAGGCTTTTTGACCGCTTCTATACCGTGGAAAATGCCAAAAATGCGACCGGGCTTGGACTTTCCATTGCGCGGGCGCTGGTGGAACAGATGCACGGGCAGATGGATGCCGCTTATGAAGCGGGGAGGCTTGTCATCCGGATGCATATTTAGTTTATTTTATAGTTCTATTTTCCTATTGTGTCGCAAGGTCTGACATGCTATATTCGTAATACACATTTTTAATTTGCAGCCAAAGTTATATCCCGGCAGCATTTCATCGGATCAATCATCCGTTTTCCCATGTGTACGAACAAATAAATACCCGGAGAAGAATTCTTATATTGAAAAGCACCGTTTTTTTATGCTACAATCAAAGTAGTTACAGGTCACAAATATTATATTATCTTCTCCACCCACAAAGGAGAAGAAGAATGTATTTAAGCAAAAAATTTGAAGACCTTACGTTCAGTGACGATTTTTTATTTGGCATTATCATGCGCAATCCAAAGTATTGCAAACCATTTTTAGAGACCATACTGAATGTTCGTATCTCGCGCATTGAATATCCGGAAGGTCAAAAAACCATCAACTTATCTCTCGATGCCAAAAGTATCCGTCTGGATATCTATGTTGCAGATCATGCCGACACCGTTTATAACATCGAAATGCAAAAAGGATTACACCGGAATCTTCCAAAGCGCACACGCTACTATCAGGGTATGCTTGACTTAGATCAGATGGATAAAGGCATGGACTACACACAATTAGAACGAAGTTTCATTATTTTTGTCTGCACCTTTGATCCCTTTCATATGGGCAGACACCTGTACACTTTTGAAAATCGCTGTGTTGAGGATACTTCTTTATCACTTGGCGATGCCACACAAAAGATTTTTCTGAATACCAAAGGCATCTTTGATGATGTCCGCCCGGAATTAAAACGACTGCTCAATTTCATTGACGGCAAACAGCCGGAAGATGCGTTCACACAGGAACTTTCAGAAGCTGTTGAATCCGCCAAACGCAATGAGAAATGGAGGCTTGATTACATGACCTTACAAATGGCTTATGACGAAAAATATCAGGAAGGCTTAGAAGCCGGTATGACAGAGTCTGCAAAACGTATGCTTTCCGCAGGTAAATATGCAGATACTGAAATCTCTGAAATTACGGGACTTTCTTTGGAACAGATTCAGCAATTGAAAGAATCTTCCATCAAAGCACCATCGTCTGTCTCATAAGATAAAATGTCACATCCGCCTCCGGATCGGTAAGCTCTATATTGATCCTGTGCGGATGCCCCGTCATGTTCAATGGTGTAGATACATGAAATTGATCTTCCACTTTCGATAATGCTCCAAGTTCTGCAAAGGCAACAAGCTGACGCAGCTCATATAAATCCAGCATTGCGCTCCTCCTTTTACGTTTCATTTTTTGAAATGCAGTTTACGATATCTATCGTGTACTTCTGCACAAATCTGTTGTAAAGTCATAATCAGAAAGCAATCTTACATTTCAAAAAATATCACACTTCGTAAAATAAGAAAAAACAAGGAGGAACGAAACATGGAATATGTTACCTTAAACAACGGAATCAAAATGCCAAAACTCGGATATGGTGTTTACCAGATTTATCCCGCAACCGTCCGGATCTGATCCTGCTGGATTTGATGCTTCCGGGACTCAGCGGGGAAAAAGTGCTCGCGCACGCTGTCAAAATTCCCGTAATTGTCGTAAGCGCAAAGGAGGATTACAACAATTTATTATTACAGCACTTCTGCTGGGCTTTGTATTCATCCATGGGGTTTCCTATGATCCCGGATTTTTGCTGACACACACACTTTTGGAGGTTTGTATCACCCTTGCCTTTTCCGCTGTGCTTGTATGTCTTTCCATGTGCATCCCAAACAAAGCCGTCAGTGCCGTTACCGGACTCCTGCTGACCATAATCCTGCTGGGTTCTGCGCTGACCATCTCCATGCGTCTATCCGCGCCCGAATATACAGAAGCCTTCGCATATACTGATGAAGCCTCAGGCAAACTCATTAAGGTTGACCGGAAACGAAATGACCAATATCTGACCGGCACAAAACGCAAAATCTATACTTTTTTGTATGATTTTCTCCCAACCTGCCAGTTTTATCAGATTGTTCAGGTATCCGATACACCGATTGAAAACTATGGTATACTCATTGCATATGACGGACTGCTGCTGTTTCTGAGCACCGGGGCCGGCATCCTTATTTTCGGGAAAAAAGATTTAAAATAGGAGAATTTTATGGAATTGTGGCTAGAAAGTTGTATCGTGGTACTGGCGGTTCTTGTCCTTTTATTATGTATCCGATTACATCTGGCAAAGAAGGTGGCACTGGAAATCCATGCCGCCCTTCCGGAGAAATTAAATACCGACACCAATACACCGATTACACTTTCCTGCCGGGATAAAGATTTGTGTTTTCTGGCGGATACGCTCAACCAGTCCCTGAAACAGCTCCGTGCCATGCAGCATTGTTTTTAACAGGGAAATGCCCAGTTACAGACTTCCATCACCAGCATTTTCCACGATCTGCGCACACCACTGACTGCCATCTGCGGCAACCTGGAACTTTTGGAAAAGAAACCGTTATCTACTGTCTCTCGCCAGTATGTTGCCATCATCCGGGAACGCACAAAGGTGATGACACAACTGACGGAAGAACTGTTCCGGTATTCGGTTGTCCTGTCTGTGCCTTTGGCACAATCCTTGCAGGAAGTGTCGGTAAACCGCATTTTAGAGGGAAGCATTGCCGCAATGTATGCGGTGCTCAAAAGACACCGGATCACGCCGGACATTACCATGACCGACCGGACTTGGGCTTTCCATAGCGCGGGCGCTGGTGGAGCAGATGCACGGGCAGATGAATGCGGCTTATGAAGCGGGGAGGCTTGTCATCCAGAGGCAGATTTAGTTTATTTTTTTATAAAACAGACCAAAAATAAAGCAACTACAACAACTCCTATGCCTATGATTATACACCTCTTTGCTGTGGTGACTTCTTTTTGATATAAGCGAAATAATTCTCCGGAATGATTCTTTCTATTATGGAGACCAATCATTGCATAGATCAAAAAGAATGCAACTCCGAATATTAAAATTACACTCAGTCGTCCCCAGGCAGAAGGAATGGTGTATTGACCGATTATGATACATAGCAGGATCATAAAATACACGATTTTATTTTGCCCATATCCTAAAGGAAGTTCTTTTTGATAATTTCTATACATCATTTTTCCATAATAAACGATCATGCATATTAAAAATAATAGATAGATTATCATAACCATCATCCTCATTGTATATCTCCTTAATTTTGTCTCATACGAGAAAATGTCACATCCGCCTCCGGATCGGTAAGCTCTATATTGATCCGACTGTTGCGCCGCTCATGAAGCAATAATTGTTTTGCTGTCTCTGTGCTGATTCCCTTTTCTTTCTTCTCATTGGTCTGAACATACTGTTTCCCCGATAGTATCACTATCCTTTTCGAATCGTATTGCATATAGTTACGAAAAATATGAAAATTTTCAGTCCGGCATAATAATCCGGATCAGATGTTTATCCAACATGATTGTCCGGTTCCAGGGATTGATAATAATCCCTGCGATCTCCGGCACAGTAAGTGCTGCTTCAAACATCCTGCCGATCTCTGATAAAAATGTCGACTTCACCTGATCTGCACCTTTTAATTCTTCCTCAAAGCTGGTAAATGCCGACCACCAGATTTTACCGTCCGGAGTCCTCACTGTCTGTAACTTCATTTGTGCCTGTGCCGGATCCGGTTCCACAGCAACGATCAGTTGTCCTCCCTCTTTCATCCGCCGCCGGATCACCGTCAACGTATGTGCAAGCTGCTCCTGTGTGGCTTCTTTCTGAAGCGCAAAAATTGCATCTTCTATTCTTTCATTGCCCTTTAATCCCTCATCCTGATATTCATTTTTCTTATTCATATTTCATATCCTCTCTTGTCTACTCCTTTCTATTATAAAATGAGCGGTTTCTTTTTGAAAGCTATTTCTTTCAGATTCTCCTTTTGGGAGAATTCTTTTGACGGAACCGTCCTTCTCTTTCTCTGAGACTGCGAACCTCCAACTCTCCAACTCATAGATTGTATTCTCTGCACGTTTCTTCTATACTGAAAGCAGACAGACACTGCAGCAACTGTCTCTTACGAAATGGAGGTTCCACTATGTCACAAAATAATATTGGCGAATTTATACAACAATCCAGAAAAGCCAAAGGATTTACACAGAAAGATCTCGGTGACCGGATCGGCGTCAGTGATAAAACCATATCCAAATGGGAAAACGGAAACAGCATTCCTGATACTTCGATTCTGAACGAACTTTGTGCTACTCTCGATATCAATGTCAATGAACTTCTCTCCGGTGAAAAATTAACACCGGAAATTTATTCTATGAAAGCGGAGGAAAATATGATGAACCTTTTGGAAGACAATCAAAAACAACAGTGCTTTACACGCCTTCCCTGTGCAGTAGGTATCGTTTTATTGATCCTTACCGGACTGTTTGCAATATTTACGCATGTGCTTTTACCGGATATGCTGGATCTTTGGGATTTTCCAACACTCCTCATTTACATCGGAATCTGTTGCTCCCTTGTTTTATTGAGCGGAAAGCGCCATAAACAGGAAATCATTCCCTTTCTCCGGAAAATTGTGGTACCTGTCGGATGCATCTGTCCTCTGTTGGGGATAAACCAGTTTATTCATCAGTTCCGTGATCCGGCTGATATTGGTTCTTTCGTAAACCAATGTGTCTTATTTGTTCTCTATTCCCTAATTGCCTATGTGATTCTGGTTCTTATCGAACAGCATCTGGACAAATAATCTTTCACATGCAAAAATCCCGCCGTTTCCGGCGGGATGAAACTCCTGTAAAAACAGTCCCTCACCAATAGGCACAGGGGCTGCTTTTATTTATCTTACATATTCTTAACCGTTGCAATATCCACTGGAGTAAGCTCCCCGTGAGCGGTCTCTAAAGAACGTGCCAGCGCATTTGCGGTATCCATAGCGGTGATACAGTACACACCGGTCTCAATCGCATTACGGCGGATTAAGAATCCGTCTCTTGTCTTATCACCGTTACCCTGTGTCGGTGTATCGATGACAAGGTCGATCTTGTGGCCAAGGATCAGATCCATTACATTTGGTGACTCCTGCGAAATCTTATTGACACGCAGTGCATTGACGCCGTGCTCCTGCAGATACTTTGCAGTGCTTCGTGTTGCGTAGATTTTGTAGCCGAGTGCCTCAAAACGCTTTGCCACACCGACAGCCTCCGGCTTATCGGCATCCTTTACCGTCATAATCATCTGCTTGTATTTCGGAAGCTGTACACCTGCTCCAAGGAATGCCTTGTACAGCGCCTCATTGAATGTCTTTGCAATACCCAGACACTCACCGGTAGACTTCATCTCCGGTCCAAGGCTGATCTCTGCCCCACGCAGTTTCTCGAAGGAGAATACCGGCATCTTGATTGCGATATAGTCTGCAACCGGTGCAAGTCCCGGCTCATAGCCCAGACCGCGGATCGTGTTACCGATGATCACCTTGGTTGCCAGATCTACGATCGGAATACCGGTAACCTTACTGATGTACGGCACGGTTCTTGAGGAACGCGGATTTACCTCGATGACATATACTTCCTCATTCATGGCGATGAACTGGATATTGATCAGACCGACCACATGCAGTGCCTGTGCCAGACGCTTTGTATACTCTACGATGGTATCCTTTACCTTATCACTGATCGTTGGAGCCGGATATACGGAAATACTGTCTCCGGAATGGACTCCGGTACGCTCGATATGTTCCATAATACCAGGAATGAGAATGTCAGTTCCGTCACATACGGCATCGACCTCGATCTCCTTACCCTGTAAATACTTGTCTACGAGAATTGGATGATCCTGTGCAATACGGTTGATGATTCCGATGAACTCCTCGATTTCCTCATCGTTAAACGCAATCTTCATTCCCTGTCCGCCAAGTACATAGGAAGGACGGACAAGAACCGGATAACCAAGACGGTTTGCAACTTCTTTGGCTTCCTCTGCGGTGAATACGGTTCCACCGGCTGCTCTCGGAATATGAGTCTTCTCCAGAATCTCATCAAAAAGCTCACGATCCTCTGCGGCATCGACATCCTCTGCCTTGGTTCCAAGAATCGGAACGCCCATCTTCATAAGCGCCTCTGTCAGTTTGATCGCTGTCTGTCCACCGAACTGTACAACAGCTCCGTCCGGTTTCTCAATATTTACGATGGACTCGACATCCTCTGCGGTCAACGGCTCAAAATACAGCTTGTCTGCAATATCAAAGTCGGTGGAAACGGTCTCCGGGTTGTTGTTGATAATGACAGTCTCCCAGCCTTCCTTTGCAAATGCCCAGGTACAATGTACGGAACAGAAATCAAACTCGATACCCTGACCGATACGGATCGGACCGGAACCAAGAACCAGAACCTTTTTCTGCGGTGTGGTCTCTGCAGCCTCGTTCTCACTTCCGTAAACACTGTAGTAATACGGTGTCTCTGCGGCGAACTCTGCGGCACAGGTATCCACCATCTTATATGCTGCAACGATACCGTTTGCATAACGCATCTGTTTAATCTCTTCCTCGGTCTTTCCGGTAAGCTCTGCGATAACGTTGTCCGGGAACTCGATTCTCTTTGCTTCTTTTAACAGATCTACGGTCAGCTCCTCACTCTTTAAGCGCTGCTCCATCTCTACGAGGATTGCCAGCTTGTCGATAAACCAGCGGTCGATCTTGGTAATTTCATAAATATGATCATAGGAAACGCCGCGGCGCAGTGCCTCTGCGATCACCCAGATTCTGCGGTCATCGACCACATGAAGCTGTGCCTCTAACTCTTCATCGGACAGTCCGGTAAAATCATAGGACATAAGGCTGTCCACATGCTGTTCCAGGGAACGGATGGCTTTCATCAGTGCGCCCTCGAAGTTATCACAGATACTCATAACCTCTCCGGTTGCTTTCATCTGTGTACTTAACGTTCTCTTTGCAGTGAGGAATTTGTCAAACGGAAGTCTCGGAATCTTCACTACACAGTAGTCAAGCATCGGCTCGAAACTTGCATAGGTCTTCTGTGTGATGGCATTCTTGATCTCATCAAGTGTATAGCCTAATGCAATCTTTGCGGTAACCTTTGCGATCGGATATCCGGTTGCCTTAGAGGCAAGAGCGGAAGAACGGGATACACGAGGGTTTACCTCGATGACACAGTACTCAAAAGAATCCGGATTCAATGCATACTGCACGTTACACCCACCGGTGATTTTTAACTCATCGATGATGTTTAATGCAGAACTACGAAGCATCTGGTACTCTTTATCCCCGAGTGTCTGGGAAGGTGCCACTACGATGGAATCTCCGGTATGCACACCAACCGGATCGATGTTTTCCATGTTACATACGGTGATGCAGTTTCCGTTCGCATCACGCATTACTTCGTACTCGACTTCCTTCCATCCTGCGATACAGCGCTCAACCAGTACCTCACCGACACGGCTTAAACGAAGTCCGTTGCTTAAGATATCGACCAGCTCCTGCTCGTTGTGGGCGATACCGCCGCCGCTTCCGCCGAGGGTGAATGCCGGGCGGAGCACAACCGGATATCCGATCGTGTTGGTGAACTTAATACCGTCTTCTACGGTATTTACAACCTGAGAAGCTGCACAAGGCTCACCGATTTTTTCCATGGTATCCTTAAATGCCTGACGATCCTCTGCCTTAAAGATGGTCTCTGCGGTTGTACCGATCAGTTTTACTCCATGCTCTTCTAAAAAGCCGGACTCTGCCAGTTCCATACCCAGATTTAATCCAGCCTGTCCACCGAGTGTCGGAAGGATGCTGTCCGGTTTTTCCTTTAAAATAATTTTTTCAAGAACCGGAAGTGTCAGAGGCTCAATGTATACCTGATCCGCAATCTGCTTGTCGGTCATGATGGTGGCAGGGTTGGAGTTTACCAGACACACCTCCACGCCTTCTTCCTTTAAGGAACGGCATGCCTGTGTTCCTGCGTAGTCAAACTCGGCTGCCTGTCCGATGACGATTGGTCCCGAACCGATTACTAATACTTTTTTGATATCTTTATTTCTTGGCATTACTGATTCCCTCCCATCATCTGAATAAAGCGGTCAAACAGGTACGAAGAGTCCTGTGGTCCCGGGCATGCTTCCGGATGGAACTGCACGGTGAAAATATTCTTTCCGACATACTCTAAGCCCTCGTTGGTTCCGTCATTGACATTGACGAATGCAGGCTTTGCAACCTTCGGATCAAGGGTATCGGTATCTACCACATACCCATGGTTCTGGGAAGAAATGTAAACACGACCGGTTGACAAATCTTTCACCGGATGGTTTCCACCACGGTGTCCGTATTTCATCTTGTGTGTATCCGCTCCGTTTGCCAGTGCCATGAGCTGATGACCGAGACAGATGGCAAAGATCGGTACGTCACTTGCATACAGTTTCTTTAATTCTTCAATAATCGCTGTGCACTCTTTCGGATCTCCAGGTCCGTTGCTGAGCATAATGCCATCCGGATTGGCTCCGAGAATTTCCTCCGCCGATGTGTGTGCCGGATAAATCGTCACCTCACAGCCACGGGCATTTAACGATTTTGCGATGTTGTTCTTCGCACCGAAATCCATCAGTGCAACTTTCTTTCCGCTTCCCTTTAATACGTTCTTCTCGCTGCAGGTAACTTTATCCACAACATTTCCGGTTGTATATTCTTTCAGTTTTGGAAGAATTTCATCCAGATTATAATTTTCGTTTGTCGTGATCATTCCGTTCATGGTTCCCTTTTCGCGGAGAATCTTGGTAAGCGCACGGGTATCAATTCCTGCAATTCCCGGAATATCATGCTTTGTCAGGAAATCCTGAATGCTTCCCTGACAGCGGAAATTGCTCGGCATACGTGAAAGCTCTCTTACAATATATCCGTCCGGCCACGGTCTGGCGGATTCCATATCCGGTGTAATTCC
>UMFC01006024.1_pt1 | contig 9380 bp, 6 predicted proteins | sample 1964931 | NCBI WGS metagenome assembly UMFC01 (sample SAMEA4836038, study PRJEB28245) | human gut metagenome | biome: gut microbiome; material: fecal sample | place: Denmark | collected 2008 | reverse complement strand
GCTGAAGATCCGCCTCCTGCTGAAGATCCGCCTCCTGCCGTGGAACCGCCTCCTGACGATGATCCACCTCCTGACGTTGTTCCTCCGCTGACATCCGCTTTTTTCGTTACGGTTACGGTAACACGATTACTGTCGGCCGCAAGATATTTCTCATTATCACCGGAATAATGAGCAGTAAATGTATAAGTACCAGCTTGATCGAGCCGGATCGTCTGAGCCTCCCCTGTGCCGGATATCGGCAGCGAAGGATCTGCCGTGTAAGTTACTCCGCTTAAATCCACACCAAATCCTGAGGTTTCGCTGACACTTAACATGACCTGTTCTCCTTCGGTCACTGTATCCGGGCTTGTCGCCAGCAGAATGACCGGAGCTTTCTTAACATTCGGTGACGGTGCGATATATTCACTCCATCTTGCATACAACACCGTATTGCTGCTATATACTCTTGTCAAATCAACTTTCTCACCACCTGTCGTATACCATCCGTCAAACACATATCCTTCACGGGCCGGTGCCGGAAGATCACCGAGTTTTCCATTGATTCCGGTCGTTTTTGTTGTATTTTCTCTTCCGTCATTATAACAAAAAGTAACTGTATAACTCTTTGCAGGCTCCGGTGCCGGCAAGATATCCTGACCTTTGTTTGGAAGCGTTCCTTCGTAAGCAAGAACAGTTCCCTGCTCATCCCTCACTGCATATCCGACCGTGTCACCGGTTCGCAGATCTGCATTGGACGGGATGGTATATAAGAGGGAACAATTTTTCAAACCGGAATTAAAATCGCTTCCATGATATTCCAACGTTCCCTTCGGGCGGAAATTGCCCTTTTCCGTCCAAAGCGGAATCTTGAACGTTTCTGACGCTGCTACAGGCTGACCATCAGCAGTAGCAATGGTTCCGTCAGCATGGTTTACCCATACCTGTAATGTCACCTGACTGAGCTTTGTATCGGAAAGGTTCTGCACGATTGTACGCAGCTCAATCTTCTGCCCCTTCATCTCTGTCGGTTGGAAAGTAATTTTATCTGCCCCTGTCAAAAGGCGTGTCTTTTTGTCTGCGTCAAATTTTGTATAACCCCAACCGGTTGCATCACTAAAATCTGAAAGCTTCGTATATGCATCTGTGCGCTTTGTCACTTCCGGTTCTGCCACATACAGATCCGGACCCTCTGTGACCAGCTGGCGCATCCGCTTATTTCCCTGCAGCTTACATACCTCGCAGAAACCATTCCAGGTCTGGCGCATCATACATTCACGGCTGGAATTATAAATCTTATCCGTATCATAATCTGTATGAGGAACACTGTATGTCTTCCGGAAGCCAAGCAGCTGTCTCCATTTTACCTGTTCAGGATCACTGATCCCCGTTCTGTTTAGCGAAGTTTTTTCAGACGCTTCTCCCATAAAAGATCCGCTGTTGTACTCGTCTCCAAGCCATAACAGACCATGACCAAGCTCATGCGTAAGCGTTTCGACTGCACGCTGGCTGTATGCAGGGCTGACAATATAATGGAATCCGTAATCAAGATCGTTGAATGCCCCGCCAAAATCATTTGCAGAATTGACCAGAAGTACGAACTGGCTGATGTAGTCATGTACATATTTATACTTTTCAAAATCCCAATCTACATTCGGATCTGCCTGCTGCGGAATATGGGCATCATGCACTTTCTCGATAAACGCCGGTCCGATACACCGTTCAAAAATATGGTTCTTCCACTGACTTCCATTCACGGATATATTCTTTCCCCATACATCGAAAAATGTACTGTCATATCCATCAATGGCACTGTACGTTTTATCCGATGCCGTACATAATGCATATACATTGAAGCGATCCTTGTACGTCTTATATGGCTCATACTGCATCGCGCCTTCCCATAACCGTTTGGCAGCTGCAACAAATTTTTGCTGCTCGCCTTTTGTGTAACCTTCACCGCAGATGACGACAACCATATTCTCATTATCGCTGCGCGTCTTCTGGATGACCTGGATAGGTATCGTGGCAGATTCGTATTTCTTGCTCTTGGAATAATTCGGTCCAAGATATAACTGTATACTCTTGTCAAGCGAAACATCCCACTCCTGCCCCGGTGTTGGTCCATCTCCGGAAACTGTAAAGTTCTCCTCCGGTTTATTTACGGCTGCACCGCGGTAAGGGGAATCAGCTGTACCATCTCCACCAGTCACCTGATAATATTGCGTATCAAGATAAAACGCCGGACGGACACCATAAAAGCCTAAATACGGAGCGTTTCTGTCTATTCTTCCATCCGTCTCCACATAGCGCATATCGTGGTTGCAATCCGTCACCGGAGTCCGCAGCCAGTAAGGCCACCTCACGCCACCCTTATAAGCAATATGATAACTGTCTCCAAGCTGGCTGTTATTTTGATAGACTTTGTTTATCTGCTTTACATCCATTAAGAATACTTTATCCGTAACGTTCTCATAATAGGCCTGATCAAATCCGTTAGCGGCTGCTTCTATATTTGTGTCATAAGGCAGATCTGCCCCCTGGCCTTCGATCATTCCCGCATTATATTCCGGATGGGATACGATCGAACGCTGGGTTACCGTTTTAATCGCTGCGATCTCGTCCTCCTTAAAGCCGTTTAAAAAGCCTGCTGCCTGGTCATATGGATTCTCTCCTACAAAGCCACTCTTTGGAGGGTTTCCGCAAAGCCATTCTACCTTCCCGGCTTCCGCCTTGGAATTCAGCCAGGAACGCATATTGCTGTCACGCCATTGATTTGAGCCATATGTCCCACGCTTTAGGTTACGGCTGTGCGAACGCGTAGCGCTGTTTTCACTTGTTTTGGCATCATAAGCCATCGTTGCCAGCACCTGATCGGAGAGCATGAGCGGTCCCATCTCATCAACATCGACGCAGCGCCATAAGATTGGCTGCCCGTTATAGTTTCCCAGCCTGATATAGTCTCCGATGCTAATATTGCTTGTGCCAACACTGCTCGTCTCCTCTGCAGCTGCCTGTGTACTTGAAAATGGCAGCACCGACAATACCATACAAATACATAAAACAAGTGCTGTAAGCTGTTTTTTCATAAGTAGTATCCTCCCTTTCATCTGTTATGTATTCCCGTAAATAAATTTCCGCCGACTCTATAAAGCATTCTCTACCTTATCCCATGTGTGGGTCAGTTCAAATTGTGCCTGTGTCAAGTAAAAATAAGTCTATTTCACGGCAGCCTTCGCACCCTGATCCTGCACCGGATCATCCCAGGTCACATCAATATAGCGGTAGCTGCTTCCGTCTTTCACATAATTCCACGCATGTGATCCGCCACCGGCTTCACCCGGAACGGCGATCGAACAGATGCCGGCTTTTGCGACAAGCAGGTTAAAAACACCTGCATAGCCCTGACATACCGCCTTTTTCTCAATCAGACAACCATATGCGGTATAGGCATCATCATATCCGTATCTGCGCGCGTTCTCATCGTAGACACAGTTTTTCACGAGATAATTGTGGATCGCACGCAGCTTCTGTTTGCGCGTCATTCCGTCCCTGATAATCCGGGGAATAATCGCGTTCGCCTTTGCATTCGCCTGTTTTATTTTACCCGTGATCTGCGCCGCACTCAGGTCATTACCTGCCCGGTAATCAAATGTTCCATCGGTACTCTTCCAGATGACCAGACTATAATTGTACTCCGGATGATGCTGCAATGCGAGTACAAATGTCTCGTAATACACCGCTCCGTCCGCACAATAGCTAGTGCTGTAATCACGCTTTTTCATCGCCTTAAGCACATGCTTATAGGCATCTTTTTCGGACTTGACGACTGTGATCTTTTTCGTAAACCGAAAAGATATGTCAAAGTTCCCCTTTTTATTATACAGGAAGTCTCCTATAATGTCAAGCCCTAAATCACTGATTTTTCAGGCTTTTCTTTAAATATTTACCTCATAAAACAGAGCCACAAGTGTATGACAGTCATTGTATCTTGTACTGAATAGTTAGAAGAGGGTGCAGTTTATAAAGCGTCCCTTTGTTTTGCTTTATAAAGGCTATAAATCCTCTGTTAACTATGATGGTGAACCTTCCGTGTCTAATGGTATCGTGTACCAACTTCCTTCGTCCCACCTGCTCATACACCGAGTGCCCGCTAAGCTTTCTAACAGGGTCATTGCCCTACGGAGTGAACTACTGCAGGCTACAGCTCTTGTTTATATTTTGATTTTACTGACCTGCCCTTTCCGCAGGGTACGGATATTCCGTGGACGCTTCCCTTGTTTCGTTACCTGCTGGTCATTGTGCTGATGCAGTGCTTGTTGCACTCCATCGTTATCGGGTTTCTTTCCAGAACCCTGCCCGATTTCGGAATCATCCGCAACCCGGCAAGGCTCTGGAATAAATAATGCTGTCGATTGTCTTATGCTGCAATCGCTTCCTTCTTTTCCGGCCGCCTGATGTCCATCAGCATCTTCTTCGGATCATAGACCGTTCCCTTCTTCAGAATCGTATAAACGATTCTCAAAAGCTTGCAGGCTATCACAATCAGTGACTGCATCTTTTTCAGCGGATTGTCAGGGCGTGTCGTGTAGTACACATGGAGTTCTTTAACTTCCTCCGCATGAGCCACTGCTGACTTTGCCGCCTGGAATAACCAGTATCTGAGTCGTTTGCGTCCTCTGTGACTGATTTTGGTCTCTCCCTTATGCTTTCCTGAGCTACATGCTACAAGACCTAATCCGCTTAATTTTTGTATTTCCTTAACATCATCAAATCTCGAAATGTCTCCCATCTCTGCAAGAATTCCGGAAAGAATATTTATTGTGTCAGGCACCATTGTTTTCAAACTGCATAACATCATCCGGCGGATTCAGAGCATACAAAAGTCCATACGGCGAGCTGTATTCCCATTTCACTGGGATACTGACAAGCGCCGGGTGGACATCCTGCCAACATTCCAGTATTAAGAGAACATTCCCGGTTTCTATACAGCGGTTAAATACAGACATATCATAATATTTATTGTGTCAGGCACCATTGTTTTTTCATTCTCGGCATTGGAAGAACTTCTGCATATCTTCTGGTGAAAGAAGAACATTTCAGTTCCATTCCTCTGCCAGCAGGAAGTCACGAATATTGCGGTGTTTGATTCCATCTCGGCTCATATCCAGTTCGTCCATCGTTACAACGTATTTCGGGAAATTGTCACGAACACCGGCAAACGCCCCAAACTCACGCTGGATGGTTTCCTCCGAGGCAAGTAGATAGGAAACCTGAACATACAGCTTTTTCCCATGATCTTCACATACGAAGTCAATCTCCTTGTCAGAGACTTTCCCAACAGTCACAGAATAACCACGGCGCAGCAGCTCCATGTAGACAACATTTTCAAGGACAAGGTTAATGTCCTTCATGTTGCCACCGTACACGGCTTCCCGGACACCATGATCTGCAACATAGTATTTCTCGTTGACGGTCAGGATTTTCTTTCCCTGGAGGTCTTGGCGCTTCACCTGATAAAACAGGAATGCGTCCGTGCAGGCTTTGATGTAGTTCAGTACCGTTTCTGGTGAAACGGAGCGCCCTTCACTTTTCAGATACTTGGAAATGGCTGTGGAAGAAAAGGTAGTGCCGATGTTGGAAGTTATATAAGCAATAATTCTCTCCAGCATATCCACATCACGGATATTGTTTCGCTTGATAATATCTTTCAGCTCTACGGAGTTGAACAAGTCCCGCAAATACTGACGACTGGCGGCATCGTCGTAGCGAAGGTTGCTCAAATAGGGCATTCCTCCCAGCGTCAGATATTTTGTAAAGCATTGTCTTTCGTCTGCACCTTCGTAAACGGTGTGATACAGCTCCATAAACTCTCTGAATGAAAACGGGTAAATCACGAACTCCACATACCGTCCGGCAAGATAAGTGGCAAGCTCACCGGAAAGCAGCTTGGCGTTGGAACCGGTAATGTATATATCACAATCCAGCTCCACCCGGAAAGAGTTGATACATTTTTCCCAATCAGCCACCTCTTGGATTTCGTCGAAGAACAGATAAACCTTGCCGCTGATTTCTTTTGTTCTGCGAAGGATTTCATCATGCAATGCAACAGCCGTACAAAGGTGTGCATTGCTCATGTTCTCAAAATTCAGGGAAATAAACTGTTCTGGTTGGACCCCGTTTTGGGCAAGTTCCTCTTGGATCAGGCTCAGCATGACAGATTTTCCACTACGGCGAATCCCTGTCAGAACCTTTATCAGCTCATTTCCGATAAAAGGACGGATACGGCTCATATAAATTTCTCGTTTAATCATGTAGACCAGCCTCCCTTCTGAAACTGTCTATATGGTACCACGGCTATAACTGATTTTCAATACCGCAAATCCAGTTTTATCAGATATAATTGATAAAATACGAATTTCGACACAATCAGGCAGTTATACCGAGCGAAGTTTGGCTATGCGTTTTTATTGTGTCAGGCACCATTGTTTCATATTGAAATATAGTGTCTCTGTGCATGTTCTATATACCTCTGATTATATAATATTCAATTTATATAATCTCTCAAATGCTTTTTTATCAAAGTCTGCTTCTGTAATATATAGCTTTCTATCGCTATCAATGTCATTCTAACTCAATAGTCATATCAATTATACAATTAAAAGCAAAGATGCTGCTAACTGAATAACAACATCTTTGCTTGTTTAGAATGGGGATTATAAAATTTTAATGATAGTATACTGTGACATAAATATTTTTTAATGTTGCTGCTGCAACAGTTCCCGTTGAATACCTTGTAGATTCAAATTGAACATAATAATTTCCAACAGGGCTTAAATTATAATTGCCAAAATCTGCAAAAGTAAGAGAACTATTCCAACTTTTGCTGTCTGTATATCTGTCAAATGTGCCATCTCCATTATCCTCATCTTTAGCAACAAATAATTCGATGTTTCCACTACTTCCACTACTTTTTGTGGATGTAACCACTATTTTACTGATTGTGGAGCCTGACGGAACAGATGTGCTGCTGATTGTAAAAGAACCAAGAGCGGAAGTTGCCACTGTATCATTTGTTCCAAAAAAGGAATTTAACATTCCAACAGAATGTCGTGATGATCCAGAAGTTAATGCTGTCGGAGTTATTTCAAATGTCATTGTTTTCTCCGTCTCCGAATAATTTTCCTGAGTTTCTGCCGCAAAAGCTGTGACATTCATTGTAAAAAGCATGACAACACATACAATAATAGAAAAAAAACGTTTTCTTATAATGAATCTACCTCCATACTTTATGTAATCATCCCCATCTAAATATACTAAATTGAAAAATCAAATCTTCCACCGATTTTATTATCCTCTGGTTTGATAGAATTCCATTCAATATTTTTAATTTTATCCAAAAGTTCATCTTTTGAATTTGCTTGAACAGTAGCTTTTTTTACTTCAATTTGCTTTAATTGTTCCTTTTTCTTCGCCTCTTTCTTCTCCGCAGCTTTCTTTTCCTGAATTTTTTCAAGATATTCTTTCTGACTAGCTGATGTTTTTTCTAATTGAGCAAAGAATGTTGTAGTTCCATCACTATTAAAAGAAATACCAAACTTTGTTATTTTTGTATCAGTATCTGCACTGTTTTCTATTCCGTTTGTCTTACCAAATGCTCTTTCAAATCCAAACTGAGCATTGATTTCATCCGACATACGCAAAGCACCTTCAATACTATGCATCTTTTCTGCATAATATTTGGGATCGGACGCCATCTTCTCCATTTCTTCCTTTGAGAAAATAACCGTAAACTCTTTAGCACTTTGTGCTAAAATATCTTTAGCATTATCACCATTTTCAAAATCTGCAACCATAAAGTCCATATCTGTTCTTGAGCCACGCATATCTTTAAGCATTTTTTGTGCCTCTTTACTTAGATTTTTTTCGGCTATACTTTCTGTCACATTTTTCTTGACCTTATCATTTTCTGTTGTTTTCGCTGTTTCTTTTTTCTTATCTACTGTACCTGCCTTGTAGGTATTCTGATAACTTCCATAAACAGTACCCGTTGTATTCACATTCATTGACATATCCTTTGTCCTCCTTCTCTGAATCCGTTCTTTATTATTTATTGTTTCTAATATTATATATCGGCTTTATTCCGAAAACTATAATCCTCCCTGTTATTTTTATCCCATGATTATTGAAAATCTAAAATTTGAAATTCACTCTTAAATCAGATTATGCATTAAATATTATTGCTATTGACAAACCACCTAAATATGAATTAAAAGATACTTCTTGCTCAACAGAAAAAAGCAGCCTATTGCAAGTTTATTGTGTCAGGCACCAATTGTTCCAATGCAATTTCGGCATTTTTATCGCAAACGAAGCGGCAGAAGAAAACCTGAAAAAGAAACGGGATGGCAGCAACAAGTATCTCTATGAACTTGACTTTTCTTCAGCATTAAAAACAGCCAGAAAGTTCTTCATGCGCAGGGATTCTGGAAGGCACATCGATATTATCCGGCTGATGATGAAATATGTCCACGCAGTGAAAGACAGGTTCCGGCAGTTTCAACGGCCTCTCCGTGGAATCAGCGCAATTCATTTTGGATATCGGTAAGTTCTGCAACTGAGTATTTATTGTGTCAGGCACCATTGTTTTTTATCAATCTCAATTCAACCTCAACAAAATTTATTTTTTTCACCTAAACGGAAATTCTGTACAAATCATTCGATATAACAAAACGACCTCTCAAAAACAGTCGACTTTTAAATTAACTGTTTTTTGAGAGATCGTTTCATCAGATTCTTATAGCAATCCAGCAAATAATCTCATAAATAATTGTCCCAGTCGCAAATATGCACTTCGTCCGGTTTGATATTGGTCTGTCACATCACGACATTCTCCCATCGTTCTTATCAGATCATTTTTTATTTCCACAACTGCCTGACAATCTGCCATAAAACAGCCGTTTTCAAAATGGTGATATAAACTTCGATAATCCAGATTAATTGTTCCACAAGTTGCCATACAGTCATCTGCCACACTCATTTTTGCATGACAGAAACCAGGAGTCCACTCATAAACACGAACACCATGTTTAACTAATCCATGATAAAAAGAACGAGTTATATTATAAATGAATTTTTTATCAGGGATACCAGGTGTGATAATTCTTACGTCTACCCCTCGCTTAGCAGCCAGACATAACGCATGCGTCATTTCATCTGTTATGATTAGATATGGAGTCATAAACCAACAATATTTTTCAGCTTTATTTATCATACTGATATAAACTTCTTCTCCTACTTGCTCATTATCCATAGGGCTGTCTGCATAAGGTTGAACAAACCCAGTTTGCTGTGCCGCATAATCATAGTGGAAAAGGTATTTACTAAAATCAGAATCATTAGCA
>UMFC01000586.1_pt1 | contig 9410 bp, 8 predicted proteins | sample 1964931 | NCBI WGS metagenome assembly UMFC01 (sample SAMEA4836038, study PRJEB28245) | human gut metagenome | biome: gut microbiome; material: fecal sample | place: Denmark | collected 2008 | reverse complement strand
AACGGCAGTCGGTAGCCACGTTTGAGGGCAGGTCCTCCGGGTCGGAAAGGGTGTGCAGGCAGAGGTAGTTGTCGCCTATCTTCATCTCCCCGGCACCGAGTGACAGATCCTGCAAGCAGGCGGTGTCCTCCTGCGAGAGCGAGAAGTATTTCTCGATGATTCCAGCAGAGGTGTCCGTTCCCGTGATTTCCTCGTCCGTCAGGCGTGTCATGCGAAGCAGGCCGCTGTCGTTGACGATACGCTCAAACTGCTCACAGCTCTCCATGAACCGGGTGACGGTCTCCCTGTCCGTCATTTCCTTCGGGATGATGAAATTCCGCGTGAGGGCGTTGAAGCTGCTGGTCGTGCGGCTGCGCTCCTTGGTCGTCTTGGTCAGGAACAGGTAGCAGGTGTGCTGCAAATACGGGCGTTCGTTGAAATGCCGCTCGAAGCTGCGGCTAAGGAAACTCAGGTCATCCTTGCAGATATCGGGACGGTAGCTTTCCTCGATGAAGAAGTCCTGCTTGTGCACGATGCTGTAGTTCGGCAGCATCTTGACCGCTTTCGCCCAGGTTGAGTGGACGGCCTCGTATTCCGCCTTTGTGAGCGTGAAGAGTTCGGGCAGCTCCACTTTGTAGGCCACGGTGATGTCCGCGTCCTTGCTGACGATGCATCCGTGCTCCACCGAGAGCAACGGGAATTTGCTTTCCAGCGTTGCTGTTTTCATTACGTTTCTCATACTTTTCCTTTTTTTGAGGTTGGAGAAATCAACCGAAGGAACTTCCTCCGGTTGATGATGTAGCGGGGATGGCTGCGCAGCGCGTGGAGTTTCATGAGCCCCCATTCGCCGTACTTCGCGTTCATTCGGAATGTTGCCCAGACAAGCACCGAAGCGGAAACGACACCGAAACCGATGCAGACCCACTGGTCGATACCTGCCATGTACATGATGACGAACACCACGAACAGGGCGAGCAGCCCGCCTGCGAAGACGAACAGGTACTGGCTCTTGAGCCCCTTGAACTCCGGGCTGCGGCCTATCCCTTTGTTGACCGGATACTTCGCCATGTTACAGGAAGAATGAGCGTAAGATGGTGGCAGCCACGATGAGAAAGATGCAGGCGCCGAACCAACTGGCGGCTGTCTTGCTCGTGTCGGGGTCGCCCGACGAGAACTTGGAATAGACCTTCACGCCACCGATCAGGCCGACGACGGCTCCGATGGCGTAAATCAACTTGGTTCCGGGGTCGAAGTAGGAAGTGACCATGTTGGTGGCTTCCGTAATCCCGCCGATACCGTTACCCTGGGCGAAAGCCCCGACTGTAGCAAGCAGCATGAAAACTGCCGAAAAGAATCTTTTTTTCATGTGTCGAAAATTTTAATTGGTGAGACAAAAAATCATTTCGACAGCGAATATATAGTGTTTAATTCATTGATTTACAAACATTACGATGCGTGTCATCGTATGTCATCACGTTACACCGGCAGGGATTTTCCACACGATGAAAAAGAGGATTGTGGGCAGAGAAATAAAAAAGCAAATGAAGACAATGCTGAATCAAACTAACATGAAAGGTAAGTATAATTCAATTATAGATTCGATGATTAAAACTCTATAATATGCTATAATAAAAAGAGGCAACTTCGATTTAGGTGACAAAGAATGTGTAATTTTGTAGTTACTATGAAGTTAATAATATAATTAATCGTTATAAATTATGAATGAAACAGATATAATCATACGAGAACTTACCCAAGAAGAATTGATTGCAAGAAAGCCTTTCTCACATTTTGGCTGGGAAGGAGCCGGAGCGTTCTCTTTTTTAACCATTTCAGATGGATATTGGGAAAGTGCAAAAATATTGCTTGCGAGAATGGAAAAAGAAAGCAATAATTTTGCTGTTGTCGATTCTTTGGTATATCCTTTATTTTTTAATTATAGACATTCAATAGAAACGTACTTAAAGTTATTGTTTTTCAAATACGGAGAACAAACGGAGCTGGCCAGGCGTGATTTTTTGACGTTAGGACATGATTTGCAAAATCTTTGGGGCAATTTACGACCACATCTGAATAAAGGGAAAAAACATGTAGGAAGTGCTATAAATCTCAATGCAATGGAGCATTATATAAAATCAATAAATGGATTTGATCCTGATTCAATGATGATGCGTTATTCTATTGAAAAGGATTTAAAAGCAAACAAAGAACATGAATATCGTTTCGATTTTGTCAATTTTGGGGAACGAATGAATGAATTGTGTGTTTCTTTTAGACAACTTGATTATGATTTGTCAAACCAAATGTTAGAAACGGCATCATTGGAAGAACTAAATACCTATCTTGATATGATTGAAAAATATCGTCCTCAGATAGATAGTTTTTTGTCAATATTGAAAACTGAATCAAAAGAAGAAGCCATAAAAACATTCAATATTCATGACTTTATTGATAATTTAAAAAGTCATGAGCCATCCAATAGATCTAAGTTTCTCAATGAATGTGACCCTAATTTGCTTATTCTTTTAGATAATTTATTCTATGGTGGACGAACTGTAAATTCAAATGAAATTCGTTTATCAACTTCTCCGGTTTGTAGACAAAAAGAGTTTGTCAAATTTTGTTTTGAGTTATTAGACAAGGATGGACTCTGTTTTGGGAAAGTTCCTTATGAAGCCCAAATTAACATTTGGGGCAAAACAGCTTCAACTCTTTTAGCTGGAATCTCTACAGCACTTTCTATTATAGGTTTAGAACCAAATAGTTGATAAACGCATAAATGTGATTTTAAGATATGAAGCGAAGTCTGAAAACCAGGCGGCTTTCAGACTTCGCTTCATGGTGAATGCTGTTTACTTTTCAGCGGAATCGAAAAAGAGGTTACACCATTCCTCCGTTGCCTCTTTTTCTCTTTTTGCAATATTTTCTTAGCTTCCATTTCTTTCAGACTTAACCGTTTTCCAGTTAGCGTCATTGTGTAAGAGGTACATGACCTACCTGTTGTTATTTATTTTACGATACTATTCAGGTTAAAGTTCCAACCAACTTTGAGGGATTAATTTGTCTCCATTTCGCCATATTTCTCGTACACAGGCTTTGAATTTTTCATCATTTAGATAGGCATGATCTGTTATTATCACTTGGAACTTCGAATCAAAACTATCAGTTTTATTGATAATGAAATCAAACATTTTCTTTACGGCTATTTCATCAGAACTTTCTTGTATCTGTCCATTATTTTGAATATCCTTTTCTGGAGGGAAATATACTTGAGTTGGTTGATCTATCATAAGAAATCGAGGAACAGGTCTATTCAATTGAATAAAATGCTCATGTAATCCAAAATGTATGAGTAGATGGTAACTAACCCAATTTGCTCCACTTCCTAATTGAGATAATGGAATTGATTTATTAACAGTATCGGCTATAAGAGTCAATTTAGCCAAATCAAATCGAATAAGAGCATTTTCATATTCAACATCTAAGTCATTAACCCAATTGCTCATGTGCAGATTTATTTTATTAATAATAGAGAAGAGTTTTTCTTCCTTTGTCTCTTTATCAATCATATCTGATAAACGAGCAATATCTTGTTTCAAAGTATTGATTTTATCATCAATACTTTTATCTTCTGTAAAATCAATACTTTCTAAAAATAAACTTATTCTACCAATAACCTTACCTCTACGTAAATTTAAATCGCGCAATCTTCTGGCATTCTCTTGTTCTGTATATAAGGCAGTAATGGCATTTTCTATATTTTGTATGTTTTCTTTTATAACATCTGCCTTATTTATTAATTCTTGTAAATACTTATTAAGACGAGGTTTTTCTCTAGTAGTTTCTTCTAAACTCTTTTTCAAATTAGATAAAGAAGTTTGGATGGCCGTAATTGAAGGAATGGGAACGCTTAAAGTGCTATTACATAATGGGCATATATATTCATTATTTTCAGAATCAGAGAATAGCCCAATACTTTCGAGACGAACTTTTTGTTGTTCAACTTCACCAGAATATTGAAAATTGTTCTTTAAAAATGTTTTAGTAGCAGAAATAGTATCTTCTAAACGTCCCAATTCAATTTTATATTCATTCCTTTCATTCACAAGTTTTTTTAGTGTGGAATTTTCACCTTCTATACTTATCTTATTTTCTTGATATTCCCAATCCTTTATAGAATCGAGAGTTTTCAGAGCATCTTTAATCTGTTCTGGTTTAAAAGTTTTGTCTAAAATACCAATTTGCTTAGCTTCTTCTATTAACGAAAAAGCCATACTGACCCCTTCTGCACGAACCTTCTCCGCTTCATTTTTTTCTCGAACGAGTCGATTCAGTTCTTTCTTTTTTTGGGTTATTTCTTGTTCTATTTTTAGACAATCTTCTCTAATTGCTCCTAAAAAATAAGGGAGCGAATCTTTTATAGCTTGAGGTACAAATAGCTCTGTCTGTTTGTAAAATAAATAGTCTTGTTGTGCAATTAATGTTTGAGGCTGAAAACAGAATAGTCTTGAATGCCCAAAATTAACTTCTAATGGTTCTCTTGTATTATTATCTGGAATTTGCAAATTTTCAGCAATGCCTAATTTCCGTGTGAGAAATAATTTCAATGCAGATATATTACTGTTATTATGAAGGGTTGCAAAATCTGGTATTTCGTCATCATTAACTTTAAGCAAAAATATTTCAGATATGGTGCTTACACTTTTTACATTAGGATTTAGTCGAGCTACAATATATTGTTCTTGATCCTCAAAAACAATAGTAATAGCAAACCAATGAACATTATCTCGTATTACGCCATCTGCTATTTTACATTCTCTGCTTCCCAGACAATAATCAACTATATTAATTAATGCAGTTTTACCAGATTTTGACTCTCCTGTTATGATATTAACTTTACCTAATTCAAAAGAAAGGACTCTCTGATGTTCTGCATCTTTATAAAGAATTATATTTTTGATTTGCATATTATGGTCTTATTTTTAGGAACATATAAATAGTTTGTTCATTACCTGTCAAACGAAGCCACTTCCCTAAAAGCTCGGCTTTTTTATATATCGTTCTAATTTCTTCAACATTTTCACCTACTGGAAGTTTTTTTGAGAATTTATTTACTTGAATTTCTCCATTATCAGAAATTTCAACTGCATTATGTAGTAGAAGAAACATTAGACTTTCTTTTGTGTAAGGAAGTAGTTCCTTAACTCTACCCGCAAAATCAATGAAGAGATATTCGTTTTCATTTACCCAATGGTGAAAATATGTGCTTGAACGTTGTGGCATATTATCTCTTGTTTTTTTATGTAATATGATAGGTAATATTAAATAAAGCAATGAAAAAGGAAATAACATGTTTTCTTCGTTCTCATTATAAGAAACGATAGCTCTACGTAATATCTCTCCACAAAATGCTGGATTCAGCAAATTTGCTACAATCTTCGATCTGTCTTCCCAATTCTCCATTATTGTTCTTGTAATTTTTCTTGAAAGTTTGGATGCCAACCTATTCTTTTCTCATCTGCCAACATATGACAACTGCCTCTTGTTAAATATTGTGGCTGAAAGTTGTTGCGAATCTTATACGCTGGAGTTTTTTTTATATAATACTCTTCATAAAAAGCTTTACCTGCTTTTTCTAATTCTTGTTCAGTTAACCCATCGCAATCATCTTTCATCAAGGCAAAAATATTATTCCAATAGTCATATAATTGTTTATCAAATCTATCGTATTCATCTATCCCAATTAAATTATCACGCAACCACTTAGAGCGTTGCTCAAAAGCTCGTCTAAAATCACTGATTGCATTACGTAAACTATTGCTTTTTATTGCAATTAATTTTAGTTGTTTTATAAATATCTTTTCCTCATAATTAACAATTTCACTTTCATCGATAGCTAAGGGATCAGGAAAATCATCCGGAAGATTATCTAACATAAAAAGATCTCTGGTATCTGATATCTTCATCTGAAGTTCTTTACTAGAAATACAATCTTTTTTTCTAGTTAACAATAATATACATTGTTGAAACCACCATCCTTCTATTTTCTCAATAAATGAATTTATTTTTCCTACAGGTGCAGAATATTTCAATTCCTCTTTTATTGCTTTTAGTGTTTCCTCTATTGAAAGAGAAGCATCAATTATATAGATATTATTTATCAATTTGATTTGTTGTTCGGAAGATAAATTAAGAAAAGCAGAATACCCTTTTTGATTTGTCTGATTATTTTGTTCCTTGCAGATATTTTGCATACTCTCCAATATTCCAATTCGAGTTTGAACACTATTTATTGTTAGTTTAGAAATAAAAGAGTCTGGGGTCGCTTTTGCCGTAGTGATAAGGGTAAAAATAGTATTGTCTACATCTACAAGATTATTTAAAATCGCTTCACTCCAAACACGTATTGTTTTCCAAAAATCCGAACTTCTTTCTGATAAATTAGCAACAGAATTAATATGTAATTTTGTTTGATAAAGATTTGTCCCATCAATATCATTTAGCACAATGTCATCCAAATCCTCCAACCTTATAGACGGATTATCCTTTACTTTCTCTCGTAAAAGCAAATACAAACTATATCTAATCTGATAATAGTATCCCAAAGATGGCTCTTTGGCTGAAAAATCTGTTTGGTAGGCAGGATTACTCATAAGCATTCTTTTAGATATTATTCATTGCCGTTCAGCAAATCCTTCACATTTACGTTTAATATATTAGCTATCTGATAAAGTGTTTCCAAATTAGGTTGCCTTCGATTACAAGTATAAGCATTGACCATACTAAAGCTTTTCCCGAGCTTATTAGCTAACCATGTTTGGGATATTCCTTTTTCTTCAAGTATTACTCTTATTCTATTCAATTCTATTTTTTGCATTATATTATGATGCTTATTATCTTACATGCCACAAATATAGTGAACAATATGCTATACAACAAAATCGCCTGCTATAAATAAAGAATGAACATCCGAATTTTATCTAATGGAATCTTTTAAAAGTAAAAAAGGGCACACCGATATCACATCGACATGCCTTCAAAAACTATGACAGCAAAAAGAAACAATTAAACGAATTTATCTATGTTGAAAGCCTCCACCTTCTTGGATGCGGCTTTTCGTTTTGCCAACGGTCTGCCCGTTTCATCCAGACATTCGCTGACCAGGCAGTTTACCTTTTCCTGATTACTCAACTTGTCCGTGAGAAAAGACAGTATAACCGTATCGTGCATCTTGTGATGTATGGTAGTGGCTGCACGTATGGCTTTCTCTTCATCCGGATTTTCAGACATCAGCACCTCTGCCACATTGTTCATATCCTCAAAGGTCATGGCTGTGTCAAAATCCGGGTCAGGTTCAGCATCCACAGGAGCCATCAACTCTTCTTTTTCCTCTTTGGTGAGACCTTTTTCTTCCTGTATTACATCATCCGGACTGATTTCCTCATCCTCCTCTATCGGCTCTTTTGCCATAGGTTCGGAACGTGTCGGAGTTTTTCTCGCCACTTCCGGGTCTTCGAGATAGACAATTTTTGTCTTGCCGATTACATCTTCAGTAACAGCAGAAGACGGCTGTGCCGTTTGCCTGTTCTGTGTGTCGGTCTTTTTCCTGCGCTTTGCCTTTTTATTGGCCTCACGCGCTTTTTGTTCCGAACGTTTCTTCCGGTATTTCCATAGATTGATGCGGACTATGCGCATCAAGCAGTAGGCTTTCTCCCAAATGCCATACATTTCCCGATTGAAGATGAATATCCATAGTTGCCGGAATATGAAAACCGCACACACGAGTTTTACCGTGAAATAAATTTTTGCTTCCATGGCTACAGGGGTTTATTTATGGCTTCCGTGTATAATTCAGACATCTCATCCTCATATTTTGTCAGATGCTCATCAATGATTGTGCTTACATATCCGGACATGGATGTCTCCGGAGCGACAACAGCCAAGAACCGCTTGATGAAAGCATAGCTGTCCCTGTTTATGTAAACCTGGATTCGATTACCTATAGGGTGATTTGCCAGATATGTCATGCGATACGATGAATCTTCAATGATTTGAATTGAAGACGTGTTGATGGCATCCTTTAAGGCAGGTGTATAAGCGGTGTCTTCCCAAGTATCCGGTTCCGCTTTGCCGGAAGTTTCAGGCGGAGGAACGTGGACGTGTTTTCTGGTGCTTTTGCTCTTGCGCATTCTTTTGTGAATGAACAATCCGAAACTGCAAACTGTGTAAACGATGCAGGCAATGGCCGCAACGTGAAAGATAATCTGTGTCATGACTAAAATGGTTTTAATGGTTTGTAATATTCTTTGTTGTACAATTCGTTGATTTCCTCCCAATGCTGCTGGATATGGTCAACGAGGATATTGCTTATATACCCCGATATGCTCATATCCGGGGCGATAACCGGAAGGATGCGCTTGATGCATTCGGCCACCTCGCGGTTTATATAGACATGGGAACGGTTGGATGCCGGAATGTTAACCAGATATTTGTCTCTATAGCTACCCGCTTCATCTTTCTTTTTTCGGGGTTTTACAGGGGACGTTTTTTCTGACTGTATCTCAACCGGTTCGGCAGCTGGAGCTTGTTCCGGATTTTTGACGGGTACGGATTCCTGTCCGGGTTGTTCCGTATTCTCGTTCATGGGTTGCTCCCTGCCGAAGACAGGAATATCCCCGACAATTATATTCTTGAGGATATCCTCATTCACTTCCACTTTTTTCTTTGTCATACGTGTTCCAATTTAAGTTTGACAATAAGCTCCTCCGCCAGTTCCTTCAGACCGCTTCCTTCCAATTGCTTGGGAGGAGGAGGCAGCAGGGTGCAGCGGAAAAAGTCACGTTTTGCATGGGTGATTTCTTTCTCGTAGCGGCATAAATCGGGAAGTTTGCTGTCAAGGACAGTCAGATGCAGTTCCCTCATGACCTCTGCATAGGATTTGTAAATTTCCACGTTGGTACGTTTTTTCAGCTTGTTCCAGAAAAAGAAGATATCCTTGAGCGGCACATCTTTCGTGTTCTTGACATAATCAAGCACCGTTGTGGAAAAGGCGAGCGTGCTCTGCATGATGATAAGGTCGGGAGTGGTGGGAGTCAGGACATAATCCATATTGACGATGGTGCGGAACACCCCCGTGGCTTCCACCGTTCCGGGCAAATCCACAAAAATCAGGTCATAGTCACCGCTTGCGGCAAGTTTGTCCGCTGCTTCCCTTGCCTTCTCGGAAGTAGCCCCGACAATCGGATAGGCCTTCTTTGGTACGCGATTCCATTGCTGCTGTAGCAATTGTTGAAAATAGGCACTGTTGGCAATGGCTTTTTTGTCCCGTTCCCTCATGCGCACGAGGCTGTGCTGTGGAGAATCACAATCAATGATTGCCACGTTCAGGTTTTTCTCGAAATGGAGGTAGCTGGAAAGCACTACCGTCAAGG
>UMFC01012914.1_pt1 | contig 9650 bp, 7 predicted proteins | sample 1964931 | NCBI WGS metagenome assembly UMFC01 (sample SAMEA4836038, study PRJEB28245) | human gut metagenome | biome: gut microbiome; material: fecal sample | place: Denmark | collected 2008 | reverse complement strand
AAATGCAACTGAGATATCTCAGTTGCATTTTGTTATTAGTTTTAAACGTTAAAGCAGCTTCCTCCTACAAACTCACGAAGCAGTGAATTGTTTGGTATGCCGTCAGCCGGCATCGGAAGAAAGTAGTCTAAGAGCTTAAGCAGCCTCTTTGCCTCGAGATACTCCGGGCAGTCTCTTTCTATGCCAAAAAGCAACGGCTCCGCATACACCTTGAGTACCGCAAGCTCATACACAAGTGCAGAGTTGAACATCACATCCGCCTGTTCCTGGAAAGGAAAGATATTCTCCCTTTCACCCTTTCTGACAGACGGCCACATAGCGATGGTCTCCATGGCATTGGTACCCCGTGTACGCGCATCACGCACAATCCGGCGTATAAGTCTTTCATCTGTGGTGGAAAGAGGATTGTGCTCATCAATATTGAGCTGTGTAAGCGCTGAGATATAGATTTTGAACTTGTGCTCAGACGGGATAAGCTGTGAAAGCCTGTCATTTAGGCCGTGAATACCCTCAATAACAAGTATATCATCAGGGCCAAGCACCAGCTTTCTTCCGCGGTACTCTCTCTTTCCTGTCTTGAAATTGAAGGAAGGCATATCAACAGCCTCTCCTTTAAGAAGCCTGTTCATATCCTCATTGAACAGCTTTATATCAATAGATTCAAGGCACTCAAAATCAAAGCTTCCGTCCGGATTCTTCGGGCAAAACTTCCTGTCCACATAGTAGTCATCCAGACTTAACGGATGTGGCTTTCTGCCCTTTGCGATAAGCTGGATTGACAGTCTGTTGGCAAACGATGTCTTGCCTGATGATGAAGGACCTGCTATCATGACAAATTTCTTTTTGTCATCCGAAGCGATCTGCGCTGCAAGATTTCCTATCTTCTGCTCCATCAGTGCCTCCTGGAGCAGCATGATTTCCTGTCCCCTGCCTGCTGCAATCGCATCATTTAGTGAGCCTATCGTGCCTATTCCAAGCATCTTGCTCCATTCCCTGGAATCATCCAGCGTATGAAACAGCTTATTTGATGTCACAAGCGGCTCAACGCTCCTGCTGTTGGCACCCGGAAAAAGAAGCACGAAGCCACTCTCATACGGCACTATATCAAAGTATTTGAGCATGCCTGTCGAGGGTGCCATAAATCCGTAGAAATAATCCACCACCCCATCCAGCTCATAGAGATTGACTCTGGAGCTTCTCCTGTAGTGCAATAACCTCTCCTTATCATGCTGCCCTTTTTCCTTGAAAAGCTGCTCCGCATACTGTGTTTTTGCACTGTGCTTGGTAATTGGGAGGTCTTTTTCCACAAATGAGTACATGCTGCATACTATCCTGTCGATATCATGTTCTGTCACACTTTTCTCAAGCTGACAATAATAGCCCTCACCGAGTGAATGCATCACATGAAGCTGTGTCATGCTGCCATATACATCGTATATAGCCCTCTGCAAAAGCAGCACAACACTTCTTCTGTATGTACGCCTGCCATCCCTGTCAGCTGTCGTCACAAAGCTAAGCTCACAGTCACTTTTTATTTTCTTATTCAGTTCACGAAGCCTGCCGTTTACAATTCCAAGGATTATGTCATCCTCATAATAATCCTTGAATCTGTCCGCTACGGCTTCTAAAGTATCACTTTCCGATGCTGTCACTGCCATGACCTGTCCGTCCGGCAAGGTCACCTTCACACTATATTCCTGCATTTCTTATTGCCCCCATAGTCGAATATGCTGCCTCATTGTATGCCATCATCTCGTTTATCTGCTCGATTCTGTCCATGATGGAATCACTCATCTCCTGTGTCCTTAGCTGCTGCATGATGGCAGCCAGCTTGTGGTGTTCCCTGACAAGGAACTTCCGAAGCACCGGATTACCGTTTTTGATAAGTACAGGTCCGTACAAATCGCATACAGTAACCGTCGTCTCGTCCATATTGTCCCATGCGGAATTGTCCGCACACGGCACACATCTGAACATCGGATAGTATTTTCCGTCCTCCAAAATCATATCCTCATCAACTATCTTATAGCCTGTGTTCCTTACATATTCACGGACTTTGCTCACTTCCGACTGTGGCTGCAGAATCAGCTCCTTTGCCGACCTGCACACTGTCTCCCCTGCGGTTAAAATGTGAATAACAAGCTCTCCTCCCATTCCTGCTATGACAATAGAGTCAACCTCTCCGTCGTGTATCGCTTCAAGCCCATTGGAAAGCCTTGTTGTAATCTGCTCTGTCAGACCGTTTGCCCTTATATGCTCATTGGCGCGCTCAAGCGGTCCCTTATTTATATCAACAGCAATTGCCTTCGGTATTATATTACCCTGCACCAGGGCAATAGGCACATAGCCATGGTCGGTTCCCACATCACACAGCGTGTAGCCGGCCGTGACCATTGATGCCACTGCCTTCATTCTTCTGGATAGCCTAATCATCTTACTCTAAGTAGTCCTTAAGCTTTCTACTTCTGCTAGGATGACGAAGCTTTCTTAGTGCCTTTGCCTCAATCTGGCGGATACGCTCACGAGTGACGTTGAACTCCTTACCTACCTCTTCAAGTGTTCTGGCTCTGCCGTCCTCTAAGCCAAAGCGGAGTGTGAGTACCTTCTGCTCTCTCTCTGTAAGAGTTCCAAGCACCTCCTCAAGCTGCTCCTTAAGAAGTGTGAATGCTGCCGCATCTGCAGGAACCGGTACATTATCATCCTTGATGAAATCACCAAGATGTGAATCCTCCTCCTCACCGATCGGAGTCTCAAGCGAAACAGGCTCCTGCGATATCTTGAGTATCTCACGCACACGATCTACCGGCATGCTCATCTCCTTGGCAATTTCCTCCGGTGAAGGCTCTCTGCCAAGCTCCTGAAGGAGCTGCCTTGACACACGGATGAGCTTGTTGATCGTCTCAACCATATGCACAGGAATACGGATTGTTCTGGCCTGATCGGCTATGGCTCTTGTGATAGCCTGGCGAATCCACCATGTGGCATATGTAGAGAATTTGTAGCCCTTCTTGTAGTCGAACTTCTCAACTGCCTTGATAAGACCTAAGTTTCCCTCTTGAATCAGGTCAAGGAAAAGCATTCCTCTTCCCACATATCTCTTTGCGATGCTGACAACAAGACGCAGGTTTGCTTCTGCAAGACGCTTTTTGGCATCTGCTCCCTTGTCCACATCCCTCTGCAGTGTCTTTATCTCTTCCTTTATCTCAGCCTTTTCCTCTTCCGATGCACCATCAAGGCGGCCCTTTAGTACATTGATCTTCTCGATTGCTACCGCTCCGTCCTCCATATTCTGGGCGAGCTCAATCTCCTCATCTGCTGAGAGAAGAGGTACCTTACCGATTTCCTTAAGATACATACGGACAGGATCCTCGACGCTGACTCCCTCCGGTACTGAGAGATCGATCTTTTCAACCTCTACCTCATCCTCTTCATCGAGTATGATATCATCATCCACGTCATCATCATTGCTGATCTTAAGCACGTCTATTCCGTTTTGCTCGAGATAATCTATTACCATCTCAAACTTCTCCGGATCCAGATTTAAGTCCTTGAAAAAATCTGCAATTTCCTGGTATTCGAGCATATTCTTTTTCTTTTTTCCAAGCTCAAGAATCTCAATAAGCTTCTGCTGGAATTTCAGTCTCAGCTCCTGCTCCTGTGCCATGTCTTTTTGTTCCTTTTTCTTTGCCATTTTATTTTCCTCTTTATTCTGGTATTTTTTGCAATTCTTCGAGTGCACGCTTATCCTCAATAATCCTCATCATGCCCTCCATATCTGTAGGTGCCAGATGCTTTGAGCGGTAGTCTATGCTGTTTTGCTTGATGCGGATAACAGTCTCCCTGAGTGCGGTTGCCTTGTCATTTTTGCCCTCCACCTGATGGATTGTGGCATTGAAAAGCCCTGCCACCTCACGCTGTTCGTCCTCATCGGTAAACATGCTTACTATCCTGGCAGGATTTACTGTATGCGTGGTCTCATACTGTGAAAAAACCTCCTTAGCCACCTTGTGGTACAGCTCTTCGGTAAAATCATCTGCACTGATACGCCCCTTTATCCTGTCAAAAAGTGAATTATCCTCTATGAGCCATGTGAGGAGAAGCTTCTGCGACTGCTTCATTCCATCCTCCTTTTTATTTTTCTCATTGATTCCACTTTTAAGCTTTGTCTGGGGCTTTACGATACCGCCCTTCATTGCCATACTGTTTACGAGCTTTCTTAAGTCGTCGTATGGTATGCTGTACTCTCTGGACACTGCCTGCGTATAGTTTGTCCGCTCAAGCTCCTCGGTAAAACCAAGCAGCTTCTTTGCGATTTCATTATAAAATGCGGTTTTTGACTCGGGATCGTCCATATCATAGCCTGCCTGCATGATCCGTATCTGAAACATAAAGCTGTTTTCAGCCTTTTTGATACGCTCCTCATACTCCTGTGCGCCGAGCGCCTTGATAAACTCATCCGGGTCCTTGTACGGCCGCATGTTAATGACCTTTGTTGTGATGCCTACCTCCTTGAGTATCGGAATCGCACGCAGCGCTGCCTTTACCCCGGCGCCATCACTGTCATATGTCAGATACACCTCATTTGTGTATCTCTTTAATAGTGAGGCATGTCCGCTCGTGAGCGCCGTGCCAAGCGACGCCACCGCATTGTCAAAGCCCGCCTGATGCAGTGCTATGACATCCATGTAGCCCTCACACAAAAGGAGCTGGTTTTTCCTCGTGCTCCTTGCTATATTAAGTCCGTAAAGATTACGGCTCTTATCAAATATCTTTGTCTCCGGAGAGTTTAAATACTTTGGCTCTCCGTCACCCATCACCCGGCCTCCAAAGCCTATGACGCGGTTGTGCACATCCATAATCGGAAACATCGCACGATTCCAGAACTTATCGTGCCCGCCTCTGACCTCATCTATCGTCACAAGACCTGTCTCCTTAAGTATCTCATCATCATAGCCCTTGCTGCGCAGATACTTGTACAGATCATCACTGTACTGGTCCGAGTAACCAAGCCCGAACTTCTGCATTGTCTCATCAGACAGCTCTCTCTTTTTGAAATACTCATGCGCCCTTTGTCCTCTCGGTCCACGAAGCAGCATATAAAAATACTTTGCAGCCTCTTTATTTATCTCAAGCAGCTGTGTGCGCCTGTCTGCCTCCCTCCTTTGTGCTGAGGTCATCTCCTGCTTGGGAAGCTCAATTCCCACACGGTCTGCAAGCTCCTGCATGGCCTCTGGAAAGGTGAAGTTCTCATACTGCATGAGAAATGTAAATACATTGCCTCCGGCTCCACAGCCGAAGCAATAGTACATCTGCTTATTCGGTGAGACGGAAAAGGATCCTGTCTTTTCGTTATGGAATGGGCATAATCCAAAATAGGTACTTCCCTTTTTCTGAAGGTGCACGTAGCTTCCTATGACATCGACTATGTCATTTCGCGAACGTACCTCCTCTACAAGCTCGTCAGAGTAGTACGGCATTTTATCATCCCCTTACTGTTCATCTTTGTTGTCATTTGTGTCGCCCGGCGAGCGCGTCTGCAGTGCGGCACTTAGCTCTTACAACCGGCTAACGCTACGCTGCTAAGAGTCTGTACGAATTATCAATATCCGTCGATTTCCCAGGCTACCGGTACGAAATACTCGTGGAATTTCGTGGTGGCATACTGGTCTGTCATGCCTGATATATAGTCGCATATGATGCGCCCCTTGTCATCACCCTGACCTAGCATGGCGAGGTATTTCTGCGGCAGCTCCTCTATATGCTCCATATAATAGAAGTAAAGCTGCTTGAGCATCGCCTTGGCCTTTTTCTCCTCGCTTTTTGCGACTGGATTGTTATAGAGGTTTGCGAACATGAATTTACGCAAATCCTGCATTGCCTGCGCGGACTCTTTTGACATGCATATATCGTCCTTTCCCATGCTGTTTGTGATGATATTGTGCACCATATGATTGAGCCTGGCCTTGGTGCTGTTTCCAAGCGTGTTTCTTATCTCAAGCGGTATATCATCCTCACACAGAAGCTGTGCGCGGATTGCATCATCAAAGTCTGAATTTATGTAGGCTATCTTGTCTGAAAGCCTGACTATTTTGCCCTCTAAGGTGTGTGGCATGAGCGAAGTCTGGTGATTTAGCATACCATCTCTGACCTCCCAGGTCAGATTGAGTCCTGCCCCGTCCTTTTCGAGCTTCTCCACTATGCGCACACTCTGCTCATTATGCTTAAAGCCACCCTCATATATCTCATTGAGGATACGCTCACCCGCATGTCCAAACGGTGTATGCCCCAGATCGTGTCCCAGCGCTATAGCCTCCACCAGATCCTCATTCAGCCTCAGTGCCTTGGCTATTGTCCTGGCATTCTGCGACACCTCAAGTGTATGCGACATACGTGTGCGGTAATGGTCACCCTTTGGTGTAAGAAACACCTGTGTCTTATTTTTCAGACGCCTGAATGCCTTGCTATGCAGTATCCTGTCCCTGTCCCGCTGAAAAACAGGCCTGATATCGCACTGCGGCTCATCATAGTCCCTGCCTCTTGAGTTGGTGCTCAGGCATGCGAACGGACTAAGTATTTCCTGCTCACGTTTTTCTATCTGCTCGCGAATAGTCATTTATCTGCCTCCTCGCTGTCACAGTCGTTATGTTCTGCTGCTATTCACACACACATGTAACAAATAGCGTTACATTCCACTAATTATGCTCTACACTAGTTATTATTCGACGTGATTTTTAAAAATCCTTTTTTTATTTCTTTTTACTTTAATTTTCTTTCGGCAAAAATTAAATGCTATATCAATTACCGCCAAGCACATGGCGCAGCATCTGAAGCTGTCCGCCTGTGATTTCATTATCGTAGCTGCCATAGTAAAATTTATCGTCTTTTGCCAGTATGCAGCCCACCCAGGTGCCCACATGACTGTCACTTTCTATGGCATCCTTCATGGATTTGTAGCCCTCTATTGTAAAATAGGCATCATAGTCCTTGAAGTCTGCCGGATTTATTTTCACTGCACCAAAGGTATCCTCAAGACTTTTTATGAAATCCTCATCGCACTCCGTATAGCCTGTGACATCCTTGCTGTAGCGCGACTCTGACTGCCACTCCTCATCCCACATAAGAAAAACACTGCAGTCCTTCCATGAATTGCTTTTTTCAACTACAGACAGCTTCTTGTATGAATTTGATGCGTTGCCCGCCATCTGTAAATATGTATCGTCACCGTTCTTATTCATATATAAGAGGTTTGATGCTGCAACCTCATAGTACCTGCTGCTATAGTCCTGATCCTTGTATACAATATAGCCAAGCGGACTGCCAGTCCCTGCATAGTCAAGCTCTATGGTTATCGGAATATACACCTGACTGTCATAAACCATAGGCCCAAGCCTGTCATCATTTGTGATACAGCTTGCGACCTTTTCATACTCAGCTGGCTCGTTTGAAGGCGACATGAAATATGTGTAAACAACAATAATTGCAATGACAACGACCGGCACAATGACTATTACAGCTTTTATGGTTTTCCTTCGAACCCTGCGTCTGTGAATGCGCACTTTCCTGTCTGCATGCTCATCGCAATACCTGTATTTCACCAGTCTGTATACAATGAAAAGCTCCAGCACAAGCAAAAACACTGCAAAGGCCATCATACAGCCGGCCTGCCACATCACCCTGTGATTGACAAATTTCTTGTCTATAAACCTAAGCGGTATGAGTATTATCGTCCAAAAAAGCGTATTTCCCAACACATACCGTGCATATATTTTCCTGCTTTTTATCACGGTAAGCGGAAAAATTGAAACAATCACTGTCAGCATGAGCACAATTGCAAAAAAATACCCCCATATCTCTGACAGGGTTGAGCCGTACAGTGCCTTAAAATACTGCGCCGGACCAAGCTTTTTGATATTGCCCCAGCCTGAGTATTTTGCAATAAAGAGCACTACCGTGCCGATAAACCATGTCAGTATATAGATGCCCATGTAGCATGCCATATTTTTCCTTGCAAAGCTGCCATATCTCATAACGGAATATGACACAAGCACCCCTGCAAGCACAGGAAATCCGCCCACTCTGCCAATCAAAAGATTTACATACTCCATAACAGCAAAGGACAAAACAAACACACATATTACATTAATATAAGATAGATTCAATCTCTTCACGCTGCAATCCCATCTCCAATATAATAATCAAATTCCTGTGACAGCTGTACCCCTCAGTGTAGCAGGCAACGGTTACAGACCATTAATAGCCAATAGGCTTTCAAAATTATCTGCACAAAATAAAATAGGAAGCCGTTCACCGACTTCCCTGTTAATGCAGGAGATGGGACTTGAACCCACACGATATTGCTACCACAGGCACCTGAAGCCTGCGCGTCTGCCAATTCCGCCACTCCTGCGAACAAACATTATTCTACCAAAAAGTTTAGAAGAATGCAAGCATAAATTTAAAAAACTATACGAAATGTACGAAAAACTATAAATCTGTTACTACACCAGCTTTGATATATCTAAAACCAGTGCATCAACCTCCTCCTGTTTTGTGGCCCAGCTGGTACAGAATCGCACTACAGTGCCCTCTTTTTCTCTTTCCATCTCTTCAAAATAGTACTTCTCGGCAAGTGTCTTCTTCTGCTCATCCGATAAAATCACAAACTGCTGATTTGTAAAGCTCTCAACCCAAAACGGTACCTTCTTCTGTTCAAATGCCTCTTTAATCTGCATGGCAAGCTCATCGGCACGCTTTGTCTTTTCAAAATAATCGCCATTCTCAAGCATAGTGGCAAACTGTAAGCCCATCAGCCAGCCCTTTGCAAGCACTGCACCGTTTTGCTTCATATAAGCCTTAAAACGATACTTGATATCCTCAGCATTTATAACCAGCGCTTCGCCAAAGAGCGCACCACACTTTGTGCCACCGATATAAAAAACATCCGAAAGCATGGCAAAATCACAAAGTGTAAGGTCATTTTTATCTGAGCCCAGTCCATAACCCATTCTCGCACCATCAACAAACAGGTACATGCCGTATTTCTTGCAGACAGCACTTATATCGCAAAGCTCTCTTTTCGTGTAAAGAGTACCCTGCTCAGTCGGAAATGAAATATAAACCATCTTTGGCTCTGTCAGATACTCAGGCTTGGCATTGTCATAATACTCTGCAGCACACGCCTCGATCTGCGCAGCACTGATTTTACCATCCGTGTTAGGAAGCGCAAGAATCTTATGACCTGTATTCTCAATAGAAGCTGCCTCGTGGCAATTGATATGTCCCGTATCCGCTGCAATCACGCTCTGCACCGGTGAAAGCGCCGCCGCAACCACAACATAATTTGCCTGTGTCGCACCCGGAATAAATTTAATCATGGAATCATCTCTGCCAATAAGCCCCTTAATAATCTGCTCAGCCTTATCGCACCACTCATCCTCACCATATCCCGGATAGCTGGTTGTATTTGTATCCGCCAATGCCTTCAAAATGCAATCAAATGCACCGCGGTTGTAATCATTATTAAATCTAATCATAAAAATCTTACCTTTCCTGTCTTATCAATCAATATAGGGCGCCTGCTCTGCAACAACCGAAGCCTTGCGGAAGATTGGTTGCAAGACGTCCGGGGGACGTCTGTTCTGCAACGACCG
>UMFC01000543.1_pt1 | contig 9787 bp, 10 predicted proteins | sample 1964931 | NCBI WGS metagenome assembly UMFC01 (sample SAMEA4836038, study PRJEB28245) | human gut metagenome | biome: gut microbiome; material: fecal sample | place: Denmark | collected 2008 | reverse complement strand
GATTATTTTCCGTGCCGCTGTAAAGCCTACACCGTCAATTTCACAACCGCAAAGGACCGTAAATCTTCAGACAAAAGAAAATGCAGAGCTTGTTATTCACGGCAGACACGATCCGTGTATTGTGCCGAGAGCAGTCCCTGTTATTGAGGCTGTTACGGCTGTTGCAATTATTAACCTTATGTGAGGTCTTTATGAGAGATTTAAAAGAAATCAGAAAAGATATTGACAAAATAGACAATCAGCTTATTGAGCTTTTTAAGCAGAGAATGGATTGTGCAAGGGATGTCGGCATCTACAAGCAGGCAAACAACATTCCCGTTCTTAACGAGGGCAGAGAGAATGAAATTCTTGATGCCGTTGAAGAAAAGGGAGGCGAATACGGCGCATCTGCAAGACTTCTCTACTCAAACATTATGGAGCTTTCAAGGGCACTCCAGCACAACATTGTCGGCAGCGGCAAAGAGCTTAAAAGCGTTATCAACAATGCAAGCACGGATATTCCGTCAAGCGGAATCAAGGTTGCGTATCAGGGAATCAAGGGTGCTAACGGTCATGAGGCAACCTTAAGACTTTTCCCGAACGGCGAGGCTGTCAACTACAAAAGCTTTGCAGATGTATTTTCTGCCGTTGACAACGGTGAAGTTGCATTCGGTGTTCTTCCTGTTGAAAACTCAAGCGCAGGCTCTGTTTCGGCAGTTTATGACCTTATTCTCAAGCACCGTTTTTACATTGTAAAGGCACTTGATTTGCCGATTGACTACTGCCTTGCAGGTCTTAAACAATCTGCTTTTGAGGACATTGAAATCGTGTGGTCGCATCCGCAGTCACTTTCACAATGTGCGCAGTATATTGCCGACCACGGCTTTGATTCTGTTCCGTTCTCCAACACGGCAATTGCCGCCCGTGATGTTGCAAAGGAAAAGCGCCTCAATGTTGCGGCAATCTGTTCATACAAAGCGTGTGAGGAATACGGCTTGAAGGTTCTTGACAATCATCTTCAGGACAATGACGAGAACACAACAAGATTTATTGTCATCTCCAAAAAGCTGTACATTCCCAAAGATGCGAACAGAATCAGTCTTTGTTTCTCGCTTCCTCATGTTACGGGATCGCTGTACAGCCTTTTGTGCAGATTCAATTCGCTCGGTCTTAACCTCACAAAAATCGAATCCCGTCCCCGTCAGGGCAGACAGTTTGAATATCTGTTCTACCTCGACTTTTCGGGCAATGTCAGAAGTGAAAATGTTATTGAACTTGTAAGTCAGCTTAGCGAAGAGATGCCCGAATTCAGCTTTTTGGGCAACTACGCAGAACCCGAGTTCCCGATTAAATAAACCGCACGGCGAACGACTACAATGTTACAATTGTTTTGTTCATTTCAAAAAATTACACCCTTTCGGAGTTTATCGAAAGGGTGTTTTTATATGTCAAAACGTTGATTTGGTTTTCATTTCAAAAACTCAATTAAGAGCAGGCTTAATATTTTTTGTTGGCGTGATGAAAGCTCTTTGCCTTTAAGATTGCAATCGGTAAATTCTTCGTAGAGCAGTTTCATTATATTCGACTGCGTTTCGTTCAGATTGTTAATGTAGAGAGCGTCTTTCTTTTCTATGCCAACAAGGTAATCAAGCGAAACATTGAACACATTTGCAATTGAAATTAAAACTTCAAGCGGAGGATATTTGATGTTGTTTTCGTAATTGCTTATAACAGGCTTGCTTCTGCCGATTCTCCTGCCCAAGCTTTCCTGCGACATATGTCTTGACTCCCTCAGCTCTCGTATTCTTAATCCGAAATCAAACATTATATTCACCTCAAAAAAGTTTTTGATAAGAATATTTTAAAACACTTGCGTTTTGTAAACAAAAACTGTATAATACAAGTGTTCACAAAACAAAAACTAAATTATATAAAAGTTTTCTAATAGTGAATTTACGGCAGAAAAATTATTTGTTTATATATCAAATAAAATAAAACAAAAAGGGGAAATTCAAATGAAAAAAATCATAAGCATTTTATTATCGGCTTTGCTTATTATAGCAAGCCTGTCGGGTTTGACAACGGTTTGTCAGGCACTTGACACAGAAGACGATACGGTTTATCCTGGGGATCAAATAACCATTACTTACAGCTTTGCAAAAGATATCCCGGCGGGTTGTCCTTGCTATCTGTTTAGAACGAATTATCCGCTTGAAATGGTAAAATACAGTTCTTTTGAAAATCATTGGGTTCTACAGCCTATGGTTGTTACAAATACTACTGAGGAACATAAAAATGTATCTGTTTCAGCCTTTACAGCTTATGGTCCAGAGGTAAAAGCAGGCTAAAAAATTATTTCGCTTGTATTTGATGTAATAAAAGAAACAAAGGTAAGTGATCTTGATTTTTCACTTATAGAGCTTCAGCTCGGTGATAATAATCTGGTTGACTATAGTGGGGATTTGTCATACTTTTCTTATGATGTAAAAATCACATCAAAGGGTGAAAAGCCTACTGAGCCTACAACAGTAGCTCCGACAACTACTGAGCCTACTACAGAGGAGCCCACAACTGTAGAACCCACTACGGCAAAGCTGAAAACTGTAAAAGGTACTGTAAAAAGCTATCTGTCCGAAAGTGATACGGTTACAATTCAGCTTATAAAATCGGGTGAGGTAGCATATGAAACAACCGTAAAAGGCAACAACGCCAAATATTCAATTTCGGGTGTTGCAAGCGGAACATACACGATGAAGGTTTCAAAAAATGCCCATGCAGACAGAGAATACACGGTCATAGTTGCAAATTCCGATGTAATACGGAATGCTAAAATTTTTGCGATTGGCGATGTAAACAGTGACGGTGATATTTCGGTTGTCGATGCAACTCTTGTTCAGAAATATATCGTTGGTCTGGAAAATCTCAAAGATTTGCAGAAAAAATCGGCAGATGTAAACGATGATAACGAAATTTCTGTTGTCGATGCAACTCTTATTCAGAAATATATTGTCGGTCTTGTCGCATAATATGGAGAAATAGTTGCTTAATTAAATTAAAATTGAAAATGGAAAATTATGGTCGAGCGTAGCATTGCAACCGCTCGCACAATGTTACAATTGTTTTGTTCAATTTCAAAAAATTACACCCTTTCGTTAAATTCCGAAAGGGTGTTTTTATGCTTAAACTATAAAATTATATTTAATCAGCCGCCAATTTCTACGAGGGCGAAGCTTTGCGGTGACATTGTTACTTTGCCGTCTGCAAATTCAGCGTTGCCGAGGGCATATACTGTTTTGCCTGTATATTTTGCGTTCATTACTGCACTTTCACCGAGGGGGTTGAAGTACATAACGAGGTTGCCTCTCTTGTATGCAAACGGAATTTTGCCTTCTTCATACATAAATTCAAGCTCACCGTTGCCTTTAAGGTCATCATACTTGTGACGAAGTGCAATGATGTCTGTTACAACCTTGTAGATGCTGTCGGGGTCGTCCTTCTGATTCTCAACAGTCGGAGCGTCGGCACTCTTATCAACTGCAAGATACGGCTCGTCACTTGTTGAGAAGCCGAGGTTCTTGCCGCTGTTCCACTGCATAGGAGTACGGGAGCCTGTTCTTGAGTAACCGCCCTCCTTACTTACGATGCCTTTCTGATATCTCATGCCGATTTCATCACCGTAGTAGAGGAACGGAACACCAGGCATTGTGAAAATGAATGCATTTACAAGCTTGATAGCCTCTTTGTCAAGATATGCCGTAACTCTCGGCATATCGTGGTTGTTTGTCATAAAGCTGATGTAGCCGTTGTCCTTTGTCTTTTCGTAGTTAGGAAGATATTCGTCTGCAAATGCTTTGATATCACCCTTGCCGTTAGGATTGAAAACAGCCTGATCGCCGAATTCACCGTAGCGGAAAAGTCTGCTGTAGCCGTTGCCGTAGTGGTCAAGATAGAAGTCCATGTGGAAACCTGCGTTGTTGATTGCTCTTTCGGGATTGCACCACTCTGCAACCATTGCGGCATTCGGATATTCCGTGTCGAGCATATCACGCACCCCACGCCAGATTTTTGCCGTTGCAATTTTATCGTCATCGTTCTTAACAAGTGAGTCAGCCATGTCAACTCTGAAACCGTCAGCACCCTTGTCAAGCCAAAAACGCATAACATCCTTCATTGCCTCTGCCGTTGCAAGACAGTCGGGATGATTACACGGCAACTGCCATTCGGGATGCGTGATTTCGTGGAAACCGTAGTTAAGAGCAGGCTGTGAGCTGAAGTAGTTTACCATATAGTTGCCGTCACGCTCACAAAGTCCGCACATCATACGGTACTGCGGCGGTGCGTCCCATACGCTCTTTGTAAAGATGTAACGGTTTGAATATTCGCTCTTTGCGGCTTTCTTGGCCTCTAAGAACCATTCGTGCTGGTCTGATGTGTGACCGGGAACGAGGTCAAGAAGAATCTTAATGCCCTTTTTGTGAGCCTCGTCAAAAAGACGAACAAGGTCATCATTTGTGCCGTAACGCTCTGCAACCTTCTTGTAGTTGCGAACATCATAGCCTGCATCCATAAAAGGTGAATCGTAAATCGGGTTGAGCCAGATTGCGTTGCAACCGAGGCTTTTTACATAATCAAGCTTGCTGATGATACCCTCGATGTCACCGATTCCGTCACCGTTGGTGTCACAAAAACTCTGCGGATAAATTTCATAGAAAACAGCGTCATTAAGCCAGTTTGGCATAAAAATCATTCCTTTTGCTTTTTATTTTCTGTGGCTGTATCTTACGGCATCATTGTAGCATTAAATTGTTATGTTGGCAACCTTTTTGTATTGCACACACAAAATCTGAGAATTATGTGTGAAAAAACAGCCAAATTTTATTCCATTAATATTTACTTGCAAAAGTGCTTCGTTCATCATAATATGTAAACAGATGTATGTGTATCGGAATTTAGGGGAGGGAGTATTTTGACTGTTGACAAACTCGGCGATAATAAACTGCTGATTAAGCTTGATGAATCGGATATGGAGAATTTTGAGCTTGATTTCGGAAAAATGAGCTTTAAAAACGAGGATAATCAAAAGGTGATTATCGGGCTTATGCGACTTGCCTGTTGCAGGGCGGGACTTGACACGAACGGTAAAAATGTGAAAATAGAGGCTTTTCTGCTCGGCGATGAATGTTGTATCCTCGTTACGGCAAATCCGAAAAAACGAAAATACAGGCTGAAAAAGTCCGACAGCGGTCTGTGCTGGAAAATGGCGAATGCGTCGGATTTTCTGAATGCGGTAGAGGCTTTGTACCGCAGTAACATATGTTGCAGAAAAAGCTCCGCATACGAAATGTCGGGAAATTATTACCTTGTGTTTGATTATTTTTCATTGCCGAAGCATATGATACGGGTGTTGTCGGAATACGGTGAAAGACAAAAATCCCGCAACGCAGCGGCAAGAGTGCGTGAAAACGCAAACCTGTTGTGTCATGCCGATGCAGTTGCGGTGATAGGAAAGTTTCTTGTGTAAATTGAAAGTTGAAAATTATTTTGTTTGATTAAAAACGCCCTTTCGGAAATACTCCGAAAGGGTGTTAATCTATGCGTATGTTTAATCTTTTTTTACTTCAATTTCGCCGTGTTCTTCTTCAAAGGACTTAACCCTTTGCTTTATATACTGCTCAATTTCACGATTTGCGGAACGACCTTCATAGTCGGCAACATATCTGAATTTCTGAAAAAGCGTGCGGTTAACTCTCAGAGTGTATCGTAAAATATTATCATCCATAATCGGTACTCCTAAATGTTATTATGACACTATTTTAATGTAATTATTGCGTCAAAACGAAAATGGTGCTATTATGATGTCATAATGGTGTCATAATTTTAGGAGTGTGAAAAAATGAAAATTGCGATAGTAGGTTCAAGAAGTATTACAGTGAATAATTTAGGCGATTATTTACCTGAGAATACAACTGAAATAGTAAGCGGTGGTGCTATTGGTGTTGACAGAAGTGCGAGAAATTACGCTAAGACACATAATATTAAACTAAAAGAATTTTTACCCGAATACGAACGATACGGGCGGTCAGCACCTTTGAAAAGAAATTTGCAAATAATTGATTATGCCGATGAAGTTATTGCATTTTGGGACGGTATGTCACACGGAACACGGTTTGTTATAGAGAATTGCAAAAGAAAAAATGTGCCGATTAATGTTTATGCTTTGGCAAATAAGTAATGTTGCAAACGAACCGAAAATTTCATATATAAAAAACGGTCGGGCAACATAACTTTGCGTTTTGCAAAGCAACTGCCCGACCGAAATTTTATATTTTACATTTTAAATTTTCAATTTGTAAAACTATCTTTGTTTTGTGAATGAAAACTCAATTCTGTTGTTGTCATAATTAAGCACCATTGTCAGCACACCGCTGTCATAGCTCAGCTTGTATGCCGTACCGTTTACTGTCAGGTCAACGGAGGTTCCGTTGAATGTGTAGGCTGAATCACACGAAATTCCTGCAAGGGTAACCGTGCAGTTACTGCTGTCCTTGAAATCAAGACCAAACTGATCCTCGTCAATTCCAAGCTCGCTGTATGAAATTGTTTCGCCGTCTGTCTTTGCTGTTGTCGGTACCCATTTGCCGATTATTTCGGTATTTCCGTTGCTTCCGCATCCGCAGAAAATTGATGCGAAAACAAACACGCACAGCACAAGGCACATAACCCTGACTTTCATATAATACACACCCTTGAATTTGTTTGTTCCTCTTATGCAATATATTTTACCATTTTACGCTTTATTCGTCAAACTTTAAATGTTATAAAATTGAAATTATATGCCACATTTTATTTGCGGATAATTGACAAATCGACACATAAATGAGATAATAAAAAGGTATATGAACTCGGTTTATCCGAACAATAAATCAAGAGGAGTAATGACTATGGCAAAGGAACTTGCTAAATCCTACAACCCGTCAGAGTTTGAGGACAGAATTTACGACTTCTGGCTGAAAGGTAACTACTTTCATGCAGAGGTTGACAAAGATAAAAAACCTTATACAATCGTAATGCCGCCGCCAAACATCACAGGTCAGCTGCATATGGGACACGCACTTGACGAAACACTTCAGGACATTCTTATCCGTTGGAGAAGAATGCAGGGCTACAGCGCACTTTGGCTCCCCGGTACAGACCATGCGTCAATCGCTACAGAGGCTAAAATCGTTGAGGCAATGCGTAAAGAGGGTATCACTAAAGAGGATATCGGCAGAGAAGAATTCTTAAAGCGTGCATGGGAATGGAAAAAGGTGTACGGCGGAAGAATCACAAGTCAGCTTAAAAAGCTCGGTTCAAGCTGTGACTGGGAGCGTGAGCGCTTCACAATGGACGAGGGCTGTTCAAAGGCTGTTAAAGAAGTTTTTGTTCGCCTTTATAATGACGGAAAAATCTACCGTGGCAACCGTATGGTAAACTGGTGTCCTCATTGCTGTACATCAATTTCGGATGCCGAGGTTGAATACAAGGAGCAGAACGGTCATTTCTGGCACTTGCTCTATCAGGTTAAGGAAACAGGCGAGTACCTTGAAATCGCAACAACCCGTCCCGAAACAATGCTCGGTGATACTGCTGTTGCCGTCAACAAGGACGATGAGCGTTACAAGCACCTCCACGGCTGTCATGTAATCCTTCCGCTCCTTAACAAGGAAATCCCGATTGTTTGTGATGAACACGCAGATATGGAAAAGGGAACGGGTGTTGTTAAAATCACTCCTGCACACGATCCTAACGACTTTGAAGTCGGTCAGCGTTGCAATCTTCCGATTGTCCGTTGCTTTACATATGACGGTCACCTTACCGGTGCAAAGGATGTTGAAGAATACAACGAGTTAAAGGCAAAGGGACAGCTTGCCGAAAACGAACCCGAGGTTCTCAACTGCGGAAAATACGCAGGCATGACAACAATGGAGGCAAGAGAGGCTATTGTTGCCGACCTTAAAGAAATCGGCGCTCTCAAAGAGGTTGAAGAGCTTACTCACGATGTCGGCACTTGCTACCGTTGTCACACAACAATTGAGCCTATGGTTTCAAAGCAGTGGTTTGTAAAAATGGCTCCGCTTGCAAAGCCTGCAATTGATGTTGTCCGCAAGGGCGACACAAAGTTCATCCCCGAAAGATTTGAAAAGGTTTACTTCCATTGGATGGAGAACATCAAGGATTGGTGTATTTCCCGTCAGCTTTGGTGGGGACACAGAATCCCTGCGTGGTACTGCGATGACTGCGGCGAAGTTATGGTTGCAAAAGACGCACCCGAAAAGTGTTGTAAGTGCGGCAGTACACACATTCATCAGGACGAGGACACTCTCGACACATGGTTCAGTTCGGCACTTTGGCCGTTCTCAACACTCGGCTGGCCCGACAAAACTCCAGAACTTGAGTATTTCTATCCCACAAGCACTCTTGTAACAGGTTATGATATCATCTTCTTCTGGGTTGCAAGAATGATTTTCTCGGCTTGTGAAAATATGGGTTCTGCTCCGTTCAAGACCGTATTTATGCACGGTATTGTAAGAGATGAAAACGGCATCAAGATGTCAAAATCTCTCGGCAACGGTATTGATCCGCTTGAAGTTATTGACAAATACGGTGCAGACGCACTCCGTTTCTTCCTTGCAACAGGCAACACACCCGGTAACGATATGCGTTATTCCGACAAGCGTGTTGAGGCTTGCGCTAACTTTGCAAACAAGCTCTGGAACGCATCCCGTTATGTTCACATGAACATTGACGACCATGATGTTAAGAATGAACTTCCGAAAACTCTCACAACAGAGGACAAGTGGATTGTTTCAACTCTCAACACAGTTGCAAAAGAAGTAAACGAAAATCTTGAGAAGTTTGAACTCGGCATTGCTGTTCAGAAGATTTATGAATTCATCTGGGACTGCTACTGCGACTGGTACATTGAGCTTGTTAAGACAAGACTTTCAAGTGACGGTGAGGACGCTCAGAATGCAAGACAGGTACTTCTTTATGTGCTTGATCAAATTCTCAGACTTCTCCATCCGTTTATGCCGTACATCACAGAAGAAATCTGGCAGACAATTCCTCACGAGGGCGAAACAGTAATGCTCGCAAAGTATCCCGAATACAACGCAGAGCTTGATTATCCCGAGGCATCGGATGAAATGAAAAAAATTATGGATGCAATCCGTGCAATCCGTAACCGCCGTGCAGAGATGAATGTTCCGCCGTCAAGAAAAGCAAAGGTTTATGTTGCAACAAAGTTTGCCGACACATTCAGAGACGGCACACAGTTCATTCAGAAGCTTGCATCAGCAAGTGAGGTTGAAGTTGCAGAAAGCTTTGAAATTGAGGGTGCCGTAAACATTGTAACGGCAGACGCAAAGATTTACATTCCTATGGACGAGCTTGTTGACAGGGAAAAGGAACTTGCAAGACTCAACAAAGAGCTTGAACAGGTTAAAAAGCGTCTTGCACAGAGCGAGGGCAAGCTGAACAATCAGGGCTTTGTTGCAAAAGCTCCCGAGGCTGTAATTGAAAAGGTTAAGGGACAGGCCGCAAAGGAAAGAGAGCAGATTGCTCTTATCGAGGCCGCAATTGCCGCACTCAAATAATTCGGCAATCCGATAAAACAGAATAAAATTATAATAAAAGGCTGAAAGAGCATAGTTGTTCTTTCAGCCTTTTTATGTTTGTGCAGATAGTCTTAATAGTGAGAGAGCAGGGTTGCCCGAAAGGAAGCATTTTGAATTTTCAATTTTACATTTAATTAAAACTTTCGCTCGAG
>UMFC01012018.1_pt1 | contig 10426 bp, 12 predicted proteins | sample 1964931 | NCBI WGS metagenome assembly UMFC01 (sample SAMEA4836038, study PRJEB28245) | human gut metagenome | biome: gut microbiome; material: fecal sample | place: Denmark | collected 2008 | reverse complement strand
AAAAAACCCGATACATAGACATCAAGTATCGGCGGGAGTGTTACTCTCGCTTCAAAATGATGAAACTATGTATCGGCTTTGAAATTCAAATCCGTAGTGTCTGCTGTTTAACCAATCACGCAGGCAGACAATGCGGTAACGATTGGTTCGGCAATGTCCGGCTGCCGCTGGCTCTTCCTCATTCGGAGTTTCATTTTCTATTCAGTTGTAGCGTGACTGTTAAACTGTCACGTTTATCATTATGTAGAACAGATGTTCGCTTGTCAAGGGCAAATTTATTAGTATACCCGTTTGCTCACAAAAATATGCGGCAGAGTTTTTATGCTCTACCACATATTTTTTAACTCTCTATTGCCATTCCTCATCATTCAAAGACAATTCGCCTTCAGCGGTCATTCTTGCTATGGTAGCAAGTAATATAGCTTCCGTGCCATCAATTGTTCGTTTTTCGATAACATCTTCTTGGACATCATAAAAGATACAAAAACGATGTGATATTACATATACAAAATCAAATACGGTGCTACTTTCGTCAAACACTTCCTTAATCCACTCGCAAAAATGAGTTTCTGCATCCGAAGTTGGTATTTCAGGTAAAATGACTGCAAGTCCAATTTTTTTGAACTCCGTTTTATATCTCTGAAGGTTTTTAATCTTTTTTCGTATGCTTTCTTGAAAAAAGAACTGTTCCCCATCCGCTGTACCCGAAGTTGATATTGCAACTATATCTTCTTTTATTAGCGAAATAGAATAACCGCTTGAAGTAATTGCTTTTTTATGGTTTTCGGAATTACCGTCTTTTTGCTGAAGATTAGCGAATTCACGAGAAGCTCTCATATCTCTCCAATCTACAGTGGCAGTCACTTCAATGCCAATACTGTTTTCTTTGTCTTGCAGGTCTGGCGATTCGCCTGTCACCACATTTTCAAATCTGTTCGGATATAAATGCCGCAATGTAGCAAGAACTCTGTATTCCTGCGAATGCTTTTGCAGTTCGGATTTGATAGGTGTTGTAAATTTTTTATTCTTAATTTTGTCCGTGTCTATTTTCATAAATTACTCCGTAGGTGGAATAGGCGGCATTACAGTAAACAAGTCTTTCAAATCGTCAACTGTACCTGCTTTTGCCCACTCTGCCATACCATTTTTCCATACTAAACTGTCAGCAGTTATCTGTCCGGCATTTGCCATCTGTGTTAATGTAGTTGTATCAAAAGGTCCTGCTGCTTGACCGTTCACAGCAATATGATATGCAACAACCGGAATAGGCGGAGGTGTCATACCGTTTTGCATAGGCTGATTTATACCTGACATTGCAGTTCCCATAGCACCTGCAATGTTTTGACCAACTACGCCGCCAACTGCCATACTTGCCATCATAGCAGCAGGATTAAATCCCATACCGCCACCATTTCCGCCATCGCCGCCCAAATCAATGCTTCCTGCACCATTTGCACCCATTTTCCCGAGCGCTTCAGCACCGGCAACACCAACTTCTGTCTGCTTTTCAACTTGGAAAGCACCAATATTTGCCGATTGAGTAGCTTTGTGCTGTGCGTACTGTCCTTCCTCACGCTGGATACGGAGCGTTTCTTCATAGTTCTCAGCTTCAATACGCTGTTTCGCAGCAATGTCTTTGATCTTTGCTTCTGCCTCAGCTTTTGCTGTCGCACCAGCAAGGTCTTTAGTCACGCTCATAAGCTGACGATATCCCTCGCTGGACTTGTCAATTTCAATTACACCTATATCAATGCCTGATACAACGACGCCGAAAGTTTCTTTCAATCTTTCGCTAAGATCATATTCCACCACATCATTGATCTGGGCTGTTTTGCTTTCAATCTGAACAACCGGAATGTTGTGGGCGGCGGGAGCGTTAGCAACAGCATCTTTCACATAGCGATTGACTGCATCACGGATTTGTTTCTGGAAATCGTCAAGGTTAAATGTGCTGAGTCTATGTAACTTAATGAACTCACGGTAATCGGCAATGCCAAAGCTAACGGTACCTCTGACTGCAACAGGCACACCGAAATCCATAAATCTCGGATCGTACACATCGAAGAACGGCACCCCAAATTTCACTTGAATAATGCGGGCAAGATTGATAAAGTAAACCTCAGCCTGAAACGGAGTGCCACCCTCATATGCAAGACCGACAATGTTCGCTAACACAGGAAAGTTTGCCGTCTTAATAGTATGATCAAACGGTCCAACAATGAAATCCTGCATCGTACCATTTTTTTGCTTGTAAACAAATACGGCAACTTCATCGTCCTTAACCCGCAAAGACGAACCCCAACGTATTGAGTTTTCACGACTGCCTGCACCGACTGGTACGCCAGACGGATGCCATTTCCAAATTAGATAGGAAGGCTCGTCACATCGTATCTCATCCATTAAACCGCCTTTACGGTTGTTTTTATCAAATAATCCCATATGAACACCTCATCTTCCTTTCTCTTAATTAATCGTCTATTCTAATAAAGACGGTATTAAATCCCCGATACTCTACCTGCACATGATATCCATCTTTGTTATCAGCGTGATAATGCTCATCTGTTTGCGACATGTCTTGGTCAAATCCCTTTTTAATACATTTGTTGACGTACTCTGCATAGTCATCAATGGTCATATTACCAACGTAGATAATAAGACAGGTGTCACTGGAGGAGTAAATATTACCATAATCCGAATCGGGTGCGGGTAGCAAATCCGCCACCTTGGAACTTGGCCAGGCGATTGTTCTCATTTCCAAGTCGTCTGTTACGGTTATGTACATTTGGGAGTTGTAGTAAGTAATTCTAATGTTGTAACCATCTTCGTTGTAAGCATCAAAGAGCGAACCAGTGTTTTCACAATCAATAGTAAATCCTTTTTCCTTACACTCCTTCTTATAAGCTTCAAACTCTGAATCAGAAATCCCGACATAGTTAACAGTGAAATACTTTTCGTTGTTAGTAACGATTTCTCCTTTTCCACCTTCTATTTGCGGTATCAAGACACTTAGCTCTGTTTCAGGAATCTCCACCACAGTATTTGCAACTTTAAGATCACCCAATGTACCGTTGCGTACAAAGAAGAAGATAATAGCAGCAAGCAAAAGGGCAAGCCCCACAATAGCTTTGGTTTTTATTACTTTGTTGACACGGCTTTCATCGGCAGTTATTTCATTATAACTATCCCGAACAATTGGATCGTTTGGGAACAGAAAATCAGCTTTTTGCTTTAACTGCTCTGCTTTAGCACACCACAGGCGCATCCAGTAGGCGGTTTTGCGGTTGATAGTTTCTTTGGAAACAAAATCAATCTTTTCTTTCGCAAAAATCAAAGCATTTAGAATGGATTCTCTATCGTTGGGAAATGGAAAATTCTCAACCAAAGAGGCCATTCTCTTTTCTTCTTTAGACAATTTAGGGGTAGACTTAACCGTTAAAAGAGGAAGTGCTACATAAATTGCCAAAGGAATGCACAAAAAGAAAATGTTTAGTATAATCCACCAAATACGTTTGCTTTTGCTCCAAGATACCCATCCAGTTTTGCCAGCTTGTGGACTGCTCGCAATCATTTGTTCACACTCGTTGATTTCTTTTATAAAATCTTGCAATACCAAATTTACACGCTTGCTGTTGAATTCAAATCCGCAAGCTGGACAAATAGAAACGAACGAATTTATAACCTCGCCACAATTCGGGCATTTATGTATTTCGCCTTCATAGACTATTTTTCTTTTTGTGCTTGAATTGGCTTCATTAACTACTGTTCCACAATTAGAACAGAATTTTGCACCTTCTGTCAACTGCTCGCCACATTTAATACAAACCGCCATGTTATTTTCTTTCCTCTGTATTAACACTCAAAATCAGATATTGACCGCAACAAATCAGCAGATACAAAATATGGATTGTTTACGTCTCCAATTTTCTCAATCAATACTGCATCACCGGCAATCTCAAGTACATGAAATTGATCACCAACTTCAAATTGTACTTCCTCACTGCTTTTGCCTGCTGTCTTTATTGCATAAGTATCGATAACCACTTTATGTTTTGAGTTTGAACTCTTTTTTACTTTTTTGAAAACACTCTTGCCAGCAGCCTCAAAAGTTCTGATTACAACATAGCCTCCTACAGCTGCGGTTCCAAGCAACTGTAAGGGTCCACCTACTTTTTTCGCCCATGTTGTCATTGTTTGATACCATCCTAAGTTACTCATAAAATCCCCTCCCTATTCTCAGATTGTATAATCCAAGTTAACAGCCATTTTCTATCTTAACCGCATCGCAAATATCCCCAATATTACAATCCAAATACTCGCATATACGCAAAAGGACAGATAACGCCACTTCCTCGTTTTTTCTTAACTTTGTCATCGTACCCGTTGCGATATTTAATTCCTTACGGAGTGTAGCGGGCGAAATTTCTTTTTCAATAAGCAATATCCAAAGTTTTTTATAACTTATTCTCATCCTTTCACACTCCTTGTCAATCTTATTTATATTATAGTCCACAGAATTTATTTAGTCAATCGTTTTCGGCAATTTCTTCAATAGTTATCGCAATTTCTTGCGATTTATTAGCTTCAAAATGAAAAAGGCGGCAAGGATCTTACTCCCTGCCGCCGTTCAGCTTATGTGTAAATTAAATCTGCGTTGACAATTTCGGTTGCTCGATTACGAATATTATTCATTCGAGCAACCCACTCCATTTGGTTTTCAGCCTTGAGTTTTTCCGTTACACCCTCTTTATCGGCAAGTTGTTTTACCAACCGAAAAAACATATCTTCTGCCTGTTCGTCAATATCAGCAAGATAAGCGTTCAATTTTCTGCTCGTCAACAAATTCGCATAAAACACTTTTCGGTGCTGCTTTATATATCATAAATGCCGCTGTCCCCCAATGCCTATTGACCGTTGTTCTTCTTCGGGTAGCAGACAAGGCAAATAATAATCCCCTTGCTTTTCATACCCTAACCCGTTTTTCTCATCAAAAAATCTGTTTTCCATTATGTAATCCTCCAAATGTATTGATTTTCCTACAAATTCAATCATTCCGGCTGATTACAAAGCCAAAGGGAAAAGCCACTTCCTTATGTAGCCTCTCCCTTACGGATGCTCTTTTTCGAAAATCACACCTTAATTGAGTGCATCCGCCCCACTTTCTCTGGTACGAATCTTTGTCGCTGTGCGGATTTCGTAACTGAAAATTTTACCATCTCCTACTTCTCCGGTAAAAGCAGCCTTCTGAATCGCATCAATTGTTGCTTTCTCCCATTCTTCAGACGATACCACAATTTCAAATTTGATTTTTGGCTGCATTACAACATCAACTTCTGTTCCACGCACACGCTTTTTATACCCTCTCTGTGTGCCGCATCCCATCACCTGGGATACCGTAATACCATTCACATCAATCGCATTTAACGCTTCTTTTACGTCCTCAAAAACTTCTTCCCGAACGATTGCTTCCACTTTTATCATCATATGCTTTCATCTCCTATACTTTATTTCATTATGAATCCAGACCATTAAAGGTCGGATAAGCGCTTTCTCCGTGCTGTGAAATATCAAGCCCAACTTTCTCGGACTTTTCATCCACACGAAGGTCCGTAAACAGTTTCACAATGCCAAGACAAATCAATGTGCCCACGATTGCAACCGCTACGGTCACGACAATTCCGATTATCTGTGCCACGAACAAATGATAATCCCCAAAGAATAATCCATCCCAGCGGGCAACCGGATTGATAGAATGTTTTGCAAACAATCCCGTGGCAATTCCGCCCCAGACACCTCCGATGCCATGGCAGCCAAATGCATCGAGTGCATCATCAATCTTTAATTTTCCTTTCAACAGGGAAATGGTACCACAGCAGATCGGGCTGACCAGTGCTCCGATGATAATTGCCGACCAAATCGGAACAAATCCAGCTCCCGGTGTAATTGCAACCAGTCCAACAACCAGACCGGTAGAGGCACCTACTAAGGTAGGCTTTCCATCCTTGATCACATCAATAAACATCCAGGACATCATGGCGCTCGCACTGGCAAGTGCAGTTGTCATAAACGCATGTGCTGCCAGTCCGTTCGCTGCCAGTGCACTTCCTGCATTAAATCCAAACCACCCAAACCATAAGATAAATGCTCCGAGTGCTACAAACGGAATATTGTGTACCCGGTATGCCGTCTGTTCATATCCTCTTCGCTTGCCAAGGATAATGGAAAATACCAATGCACTGACACCGGAACTGATATGCACCACATTTCCTCCGGCAAAATCAACCGATCCGATTTCTGCAAGTAATCCTCCCTGTCCCCATACCATATGTGCCATTGGATAGTATACAATGACGGACCAGAACATAATAAATAAAAACAATGCCTTAAATTTTACACGACCCACAAGGGAACCCGTGATCAAAGCCGGCGTAATCATTGCAAACATCATCTGAAATGCGATATAAACCAGATGCGGTATCGTCGACGCATATGGACCTGCTTCATTCATTTTAATTCCATGCAAGCCAAACCACCGGAAATCTCCAATAATTCCTGCATGATTTCCACCAAAAGACAGTGAATATCCAAACAATACCCACATGACAACCGACAATCCCATAATCGCTGCGCATGCCATCATGGTGCTGACGACATTCTTTCTTCGAACCAATCCTCCATAGAAAAAGGCTAATCCAGGTGTCATAAAAAACACCAGAGCTGAACATATCAGCATAAATCCTGTATCCCCTGCGTTCATCCTATCTTCCTCCGATCTCTTATATTTTTAAACGCAAAAAAAGGCGTCAAAAGAATTCTCTTTTGACACCTTCGTCGTAGTAATCATAGCAGACTTATTACTCCAATGCAAGCATTTTTCCATAATATTGGCTATTTTTTATGGTACAAACTACTTCTTTCGTACCATTTTTCCGTCATTTCATAAAATCTTCAATCTTTTGATTCAATTACAATAAGTTGTCCGGAAGATAAAGAAATTGACGCTTCATCTGAAACAATTTCATTGCTGATTCCGAGAGAATTAAATCCACCCATGGTATAATCGGTAAGAGGATACTTTAATCCACGTAATGTAACTCCACATACTTTCTCAGAAAATGGAATCAAAGAAACATACTTTCCATACTGCTCCGCTTTCCGGATCGTCAACGGCTGATTAATCATGCGGATACGATTGTGTTCATCGACCAGGCTGATCTTTATCTGTTCCTCCAGACCAATACCAAGCAGACTGATATTGCCCAGTACATGATCAATTCTGGTACCGGTTGCACCAATGACCACAATCTCCATTGCACCTCTGCGAATGGCCTCCCGGATCGCATATTCCGTGTCGGTATCATCCTTTTCCGGATTCAGCATGCACACCTCGATCTGCTCTTTGTCATGAAAATATTCAAGGGTATCCGGATTTACCGAATCAAAATCCCCCACTATGATATCCGGCAGAATATGATCCCGATACAATGCTTCCATTCCCACATCTGCCGCTAATATGACATCAAATCCTCCATTTTTTACAATCCAGGTTAAAAAACCTTCCTTCACCTCTCCCCCGGAAACAATTAAATACTTCATCTTCTACCCCTGCCTTTGCAACTTTTCCAGAAATGCTTCCACATTCTTTTCGATCTCTCCCTTGAAAACCGCAGAACCTGCCACAATTATGTTGGCTCCTGCATCCATGGCTTCTTCCACATTTTCCAGATTAATTCCCCCATCTACTTCAATATCGGTCTTACATCCGGACTGCTTCACAAGATTTCTCGCTTCACGCACTTTATCTAACGTATACGAAATCAGTTTCTGTCCTCCGAATCCCGGATTAACGGTCATGATAAGAAGCATGTCCACCTTCGGAAGAATATATCGGACAGTTTCCAGCGGAGTGGCCGGATTTAATGCCACACCGGCCAGAACTCCCTTTTCCCTGATTGCCTCCACTGTGCGGTCAAGATGCCTGCATGCTTCTGCATGGACCGTAATAATATCCGCTCCCGCGTCAACAAAATCATCTATATAGCGAATCGGTTCCTCAATCATCAGATGGACATCAAAAATCCGATCGGTACATTTACGAATGGAACGAATGATCGGAAATGCAAACGAAATACTCGGAACAAACATTCCATCCATAACATCGATGTGTACATATTCCGCACCTGCCTGATCCAGCAACCGGATCTGTTCTCCCAGATTAGCAAAATCTGCCGATAAAATTGACGGTGATAAACAGTTCATTGATTCCTCCTAATACTTGCGCATATTCTTCATTTCCTGATAAAGCTGCACATAATTGTCATACCTCACCTGCGATATTTTTCCTTCTGCAAGTGCAGTCTTAACGCCACAATCCGGCTCTCCGATGTGACTGCATCCGATAAATCTGCATCCAGGTTCAAAACGCACGAACTCCGGATAACATGTCCACAGATCCTCTTTGGAAAATCCGGGCAGATCCATAGAACTAAACCCCGGAGTATCCATAATATAGGTGTTTTCCGCAATTGGTATAATCTGCGAATGGCGTGTCGTATGTTTTCCCCGCTCAATCTTGTCACTGATTCCTCCGGTCTGCATCTGCACCGCATCCTGCAGATCATTGATCAGCGAAGATTTTCCTACTCCGGACGGTCCTGCCACTGCCGTCATCTTTCCCTGCAACACAGATTTGAGTTTTTCCACATTTTCCTGTGTCTTTGCACTTGTAAAGAGCAGCTCATACCCCGCCAGTTCATAAATTTTTCGTAATACTTCTCTTTGTTCTTCCGTCACCAGATCGCATTTGTTAAAACAGATCGTAACCGGAACTTTCTGATATTCCATCATACACAAAAAGCGATCCAGCAGATTAAAATTCGGGTCCGGTTTTGCAGCCGCGAAAATTACGAGTGCCATATCGATATTTGCCACTGCGGGGCGGATCAGTTCCCTGGTACGTGGAAGAATTTTTTCTACATTTCCAATCCTTTTTTCTTCATCCAGTACAACGATTTCCACATCATCACCCACGAGAGGTTTGATCTTCTGATTACGGAAAATTCCTTTTGCCTTACATTCATAAATTCCGGTTTCTGCCACGTGAACGTAGTAGAAACCGGAAATTCCTTTTACAATCTTTCCCTTCATATATTACCTACTGTTTTGAAAAGCTGACAGAATGTGTTTCTGTCTTTGTAGACGTATCGGAAAGACCTTCATCATCTATTTTTTCAATGCTCCAGGTAATCGTCACTTTACCGGACTCACATGCCATATCGGATGCCCCGATCGTAAGAGAACCATCGACATCACTGGTTCCGCTTGCATAGGTCGTGCCATCACTTCCCGTCAGTGTATACGTTGCACTGACTGCTCCTTCCGGTGCTGCATATGACTTTGAGAATTTATAGCTGTAATTTATCTCTTCCGGTCCCTTGCTTACCGTAATCGTTACCGTTGTATCTGCCGGTACAATCTTGCCGGATGCTACACTCTGTGAAATTACCTGTCCGGCTTTGACAGAATCACTGTATTCTTCTTTCACTGCAACTTTTAAGCCAGCCTTCTGCAAAGCCGCCTGTGCATCTTTCTTGGAGTGACCCTGAACAGGTGGCACCGTACTAGACTTCTTTCCCTGACTGATCACAATCGTAACCGTACTTCCCTCCTGTGCATTTCCGCCTCTCGGGCTCTGGGAAACAACCTTTCCTGCATCTACGGAATCATCATATTTGTATGTTTTGGACACTTTAAATCCGGCAGCCGAAAGGGTAGAAGAAGCATCTTTTTCCAGTTTTCCAACTACATTTGGAACCGGAACATCGTTCTGCTCACTCTGACTCTCCGAATCTGTGAAATCCACATTTTCTGTTCCGGCAACAATTACATTGATTGTCGTTCCGGCAGATACTTCAGAACCGCCAACCGGGTCCTGATTCAGAACGGTTCCTTCCGGCTGATCCGACTTCTGCTCCTGAATAACAAACATATACAGCCCCTGTGCTTCCAGTTTAGACTGTGCCTCCTCCTGTAACTTTCCGCATACATCCTGTACCACGACAGGCTGTTCACTTTCTGTCTGTGTCTGCGTCTGTGTCTGCGTCTGCGTTTCTGTATTCTTTGATGAATTACTGCCAAAACGGAATAAGCCAAAGAAACTTCCCACAAGGTAAATAATCACTGCAAGGATTACAACAAACACCACAATTCCCATGATGGTCATTGCCTTATCCATCTTCGGACTGAGTCCTTCGTTTTCGTCCTCATCCTCATCGTCCTCATCCTCATCCGGATCATAGGAAGATTCCAGCTTGGAAGCGTGCCTGTCTTCTTTTGACTCCACCCCGTGTTCTTTGATCTGCTTTAATTCTTCCCCACTGATGACCTTGGTCTTTCCATTGTCCACAAGCGGAGCAATCACAACAAAATC
>UMFC01006311.1_pt1 | contig 10514 bp, 8 predicted proteins | sample 1964931 | NCBI WGS metagenome assembly UMFC01 (sample SAMEA4836038, study PRJEB28245) | human gut metagenome | biome: gut microbiome; material: fecal sample | place: Denmark | collected 2008 | reverse complement strand
CGGCTGTGGTGGGAAATCAACCACCTGTTCCTTCAACAATACCCTTTTTGCAATACGGTCAATAAACGGCACCTTAAAATGCAGCCCTACCGACCATGTGGTAAGATACCCTCCAAGTCTCTCCACAACTACCGCATGCGCCTGTGGAACAATTTTCACACAGTTCACAATAACGACCAATGCAATGATCACTACAATGAGAATTACAACAGGCATAACTTTTTCCTCCTTTACCTATACCTTTTCTACTATAAGTTTGACACCACTGATTGCCAGAATTTTTGCTTCTTCTCCCGGTTCAATGATCTCATTATCATTACGGGTACGTACCGTCCACTCCTGTCCATGAACAACTGCCATCCCGGTCTGATCCATATTACTGACGCGCTCGGAAATCCGTATATTTTCCCCAATCAGGCTATCCGCGTTTGTTCTTTGCATTTTGGCATTTACATATTTACGCGCCCACGGTCTTGTCGCAGCAAGCAAAAGAATGGATACCACTAAGAATACCAGAAACTGCACCACCGGATTTACCCCTGCCATTGCCATAACCAGTGCCGCAAGTGCACCTGCGGCAAACCATATGCATGTTAGTCCGATTGTTGCAAGTTCTCCCAGAACAAACACAATTAAAAGTACTATCCAAAGCAATTCATACGGATCCATCGCTCTTATAATTATCATAGACTCTCCCTCTTTTCTGCCACTTTTTTATTTTAGCGGATGCACAGAATACATACCGGCATTTTCCATCCGGATCACAAATGCTTTTGCAAATCCGGCTGCTTTTGCATAATGCTGAATCTGTGGCTGTTGCACCAGTTTTAAGTCCCATCCGTGCATCTGCACGATTTTTGACACGATGGAAAGTCCAAGTCCGTTTCTCCCATCGCTTACCCGCGCTTTGTCCCCACGCGTAAAAGGATCAAACAAATGCTGCGCCTGTTCCTCCGGAATCAGAATTCCGCTGTCTGCCACCAATACATAAATCCGCTCCAGCTCCCTATAAGCAAACAGTCCGATTCTTGTTCCCTTTGGATTGTGCTGCATGGCATTTGTCAGAAGGTTTGTCACTACACGGGATAACTGAAGTTCATCCGCCCAGACCGGTATCGTTTCCTCCGGAATATCTGCTATCAGTGTCATTCCGTTTTCTTCCATCTCTGCATACAGCATTGCCGCATTTTCTCTGAGAAGTTCACACAAATCAAGTGTTTTTCCATTTAATGCAAACCCTTCACTATCCAGTTTTACATATTCAAACAGCAAATTGATCAGATTTCCGATCCGAACCGATTTATTCTGGATGGCGTTCAGATATTCCTGCTGTTTTTCCGGTTCCTGTACCATATGATCCGCCAATGCTTTTGCGTAACCGGATACGGTCGTGACCGGTGTCCGAAGATCATGTGCGATATCGGAAAGCATCAGATTCCGCTTACGGTCAAACTCTCTCTGCTGTTGTTCGCGCTCCTCCTGGATCTGATGAAACTCCGCCATCACAATCCGCGCGAACGTTATCGCACCCAAAATATAAGGAAGCAGCATACACACCATTAACAGCAGAAGAACCACAAACAGCAGGATGGCTTTCCATCCTTCCATCTCCTGTACGACGACGGAACTCCTTGTCGCCGGAAGTGCATTGCCCAGCCAATCCTGTAACCTTTCCCCTGTCCACTGCATCATTCCCTGCAGCGGTGATGGCAAAAGCATCCGGACGGCATTTACTATCAGCAATAACAGAACACATATGATAAAAATAAACAGATCCGTCTTTCCAACGGATGACTGCCTCTGGTAATCCGGGAAAAAAACTTTCATCACCACAGGCATAACCGCCTGGCTGATCAAAAAACTGATCAGCGACTGTGCAACTGTCACCAGTACAAGGATATAAATAAACCGTTTGATCAAAAATGCCTGTAAATCACGCATTGCTATTTCTCCAGCCGATAGCCCAATCCGCGGATGGTTCGAATATAAGCTGCCGGGTCTTCATCAAGTTTTGCCCTCAGCTTGCTGATGCAGACCATAATATTATTGTCTGCAACCACATAAGTGTCACCCCATCCCTGTTCATAGATCTGTTGTTTGGTAAACACTTTTCCCGGATGCTTCATAAATAACTCCATGATCCGGTACTCTACCGAAGTCAGTTCAATCGGTTCTCCATTTTTTTTGAGTACGCAGCCTTCCGGATCCAGTTCCAGATCCCGGACGGTCAGCATACCGGATGACAGTTCCGCTGTCCCCAGAGCATAAAACCGACGGATATTTGAATTGACACGTGCTACTGCCTCCAAAGGATTGAACGGTTTTGCCAGATAATCATCTGCCCCGAGATTTAACCCCAGAATCTTCTCGGAATCCGCATCCTTTGCCGAAAGTATCATAACGGGAATATTGCTTGTTTTACGTAATTCCTGCAACACATGGTATCCGTCCATCTCCGGCATCATAATATCCAGCAGACACAGATCCACATGTTCTTTCTTCAGCAGTTCCAGTGCCTGCTTCCCGTTTTCTGCCTCAATAATCTGATAATTTTCATTTTCCAGATACAGCCGGAGAAGCGTTCGTATCTCCGGCTCATCATCTGCAATTAAAATCGTATAATTCATACATTCTCCTGCCGGAAAGGTGAATTCACCGAATCCTCCTGCTGTGTAAATCCGTTTGAACCAGCCGGGTTTGCATAGCACAGTGCCTCATACAGTGCGGCATGTGTTGCATTCACATATGGTGACACATAAAAGATTGCAAGAATTCCAAGTGTCAGTCCGGATAAAATGTACCATCCGATAAAGGACAGATCCAAAACAAATGCTTTCCATTTCTGTCCCTGCATCATACGCTTGCTTTCCGCAAATGCCTGCTCTTTGGTCATCTGCGGGTTATCTGCCAGAAGGTACGGAATCATCATATATTCATATGCTTTTACAATACCCGGAATGATAAAAAGCAATGACCATAAAACCGTAAACAGATCACGGAAAAACATTGTCTTTGCAACATTCCTGTAATTATTGTCAAATCCATATCCAATGTTCCCAATCTGTGCCGGCTCGTTTAAGTTACGGATAAAGAATCTCCTGCATCCAACCTCAAACGGATTTATGATAAATACATCAACCAGAAGTATAAGGACAAAAATCACCAGAAAAACAACTATGCCTATGCCGATGGCGATCGCTGCTGCGGCCATACCGCCCATCATTCCCCTGTTTCCTGCTTTCAGTCCGTCCTTAAAGCCTTCTTCAAGCCCAGCCTCAAAATCGCGCAGTGAACCATCATCACTGTCATAACTGCTGTCATAATCATAGGAACTGCCTGCCTGATTATCCGATCCATGTAAGGAACCGGTTGCACTGCTGATGTTGCCCGAAGCAGCTCCGCTTCCCCCTGCAATCAGTGTCAGCAACAGGCTGATCAGAATACATTTCCAATAATTTCGTTTAAATGTTGCTTTCGCCCTTCCCTTTAATTGTGCGCGACTCCACATATCAAATTCCTCCATTTCCTTTTGATGATATCATCATAACACCAAATCCTTATCTTAAAAATCGCTGCACCTTAACGTTACCTTAACAACGTGTATTTAATTTGCCTGTTTCTTCTTCGGCAAAAGAAGGCTCAGCAGAAGGGAAACAACAAACACTCCTGCGTAACCAGTCCGACATTCTGGCTGAACGATGTCAGTGGCAGGCATCCAAAACATCCGGAAATTGCACTGGAAAATCCATCCACGGCAAGTGAGCCCTGAAGTTCCTCCATTTTAAGGTCACGTCCAAGTGCTCCGGTACACACAGCAGTTGTCGCGCCAGTTGTCTCTGCTGCAGAAACCAGAAAAACAATCGCAATGGTTAAAAAGGCTCCAAGATTAAATACCGGCTTGTGACTGGTAAAAAACACAAGTTTTGGAATGCTGAAAAATCCTACCTGATCAATGGTCTCCTGAATTCCGGAGAAATCCACCATAGGTGCAATCCCTGCAACCGTAAATATAATAGAAAGAATATATCCGAAAATAAGTCCTACCAGAATATTCAGATTCTTATAAACGCCCTTTAACACATATCTTGCCACCAGACACACGATAAGTGTCAGAGCACCTACCAGCAGATGATACCATGCCCCGAACCAGAGCTGCACTGCAGACGATCAGTACGGGTGCCAGATTTGCTACAAACATGGCAAGCACATGTTGAAGGCCAAACGGAATTGCTTTTCTCATGTATAGACAAAGACAGTTTATCATCTTATTGCCCATAGTGTCAAACAGGATTTCCCGGTTGCGGTATAATTATCATCTGTGCTATACTATGAACAATTAGCGTGTGAAAGCGTACAAAAGAGGAGGATTTATTTATGACATCTGCACAAATATGCATCATGATTGCCATTATCGTATACCTTATTGGTATGATCTATATTGGTTTCCGATGTTCCAAGAAAAACAACAGTACTGACGATTTCTATCTGGGTGGCAGAAAACTCGGTCCTTTCGTAACCGCGATGAGTGCCGAAGCTTCCGACATGAGCAGCTGGCTTCTGATGGGACTTCCGGGCGTTGCTTACCTCACCGGAATTTCAGATGCCGGATGGACAGCAATCGGACTGGCTGCCGGTACATACATTAACTGGCTGATCGTTGCCAAACGTATCCGCCGCTATACGCACACCTGCAACAATTCCATTACCATCCCATCGTTCTTCAGCAACCGCTATCGCGATGAAAAAAAGATGCTGCAGGTCATTGCTGCTATTTTTATTGTTATCTTTTTTATTCCTTATACGGCCTCTGGATTTGCCGCATGCGGAAAACTTTTTTCCAGCTTATTCGGGGTAAAGTATCTGACCGCCATGATCATCAGTGCTATCGTAATTGTGGCATACACGACACTTGGCGGATTTCTTGCTGCTTCCACAACGGACTTTATCCAGAGTATCATCATGTCGGTTGCTCTGATTGTAGTTCTGATCTTTGGTGTAGAAACTGCTGGCGGTATCGGTGCCGTTATCCACAACGCCTCCGAGCTTCCGGGATATCTCTCCATGACACTTTCCTATGATGTAAACACCGGAAAGGCCGCTCCTTACAGTGCCCTGACCATTGTTTCCACTGCCGCATGGGGACTTGGATATTTCGGTATGCCGCATATCCTGCTCCGTTTTATGGCAATCGAGGATGAGAAAAAACTGAAACTGTCCCGCCGCGTTGCAACCATCTGGGTCGTAATCTCCCTGTTCGTTGCCGTCTTTATCGGTGTGATCGGTTATACCATGAGCAAAGTCGGCGCACTGGAGATGCTGACCGGATCGAATTCCGAAACCATTATCGTAAAAATTTCCGCCCTGCTCTCCCAGCACGGTGTGATATTTGCCCTGCTTGCGGGTGTGATTCTCGCCGGCATTTTAGCTTCCACCATGTCCACTTCGGACTCGCAGCTGCTGGCTGCATCTTCTGCGGTTTCTTCCGACATTCTCGGTGCTTTCCGCAAAGATTCTTCCAACAAAAACGGAAGCATGGCAGCCGCAAGAATTACACTCCTTGTAATTTCTGTCGTTGCCGCATTCATTGCCAGAAATCCGGACAGTTCCGTATTTGCCATCGTTTCTTTCGCCTGGGCTGGATTCGGTGCCGCATTCGGACCGGTTGTTCTGTTTTCCCTGTTCTGGAAACGTACCAACAAATGGGGCGCACTTGCCGGTATGGTCTGCGGGGGTTCCATGGTATTTATCTGGAAATACCTGATCCGCCCGCTCGGTGGTATCTGGAACATCTATGAACTGCTTCCTGCATTCCTGATTGCCTGCGCTGCGATCGTAATCGTCAGTCTGCTGACACCAAAACCTTCTAAAGAAATCGAAGAGGAATTTGACCGGGTCGCACAGATGAAATAAATCTTTTAACTTTGTATACCAAAAATGTCGGTAGATATCTGACAGATATCTACCGACATTTTTAATTCTTATTTTCAATTATGCTTTGATCCTAGCGGCGGATCTTTACAGACTTCACACTGCTGTATGGACTGTAATACTTTGTTCCATCTACCGTAACATAGCTGCGGATCTTGTAATAATACGTTCCTTTGGTGAGTTTTGCCCTTGTATAAGACTGCATCTCACCATCTTTTGTAGCCGCAATCTTCTTGTATCCATAATCATATGCTCCCTTGGAGCGGTAGATTTCATAGCCGGTAACGGAAGTACCTGGCAGCCATGTGATACGGACTTTTGATCCGTGTGCACGCAATCTTGTGATAACCGGCTTCTCCGGCTTAATAATAAAGCTTGTCTTTGCAGATCCCGTATAATTACCGGTTCCCACTACCATAACAGCAGCTTTTCCCGGTGCACCATTGTCACTGTAATTCAGATAGTAATCCGAACCTTCTTTTAAAACAATGTTATTTAATGTAACGGTAACTTCCGGTTTTACGGAAGATCCTGTATATCTTTGTGCTGCAATCTTACTGATCACCGCATTTGCAAGGTTATTGGATGAAACCGTTGTATTTCCGTTCCCATGATTTACGATACGGAAATAAACCGTCCGGCTTCCATAATAATTTCCGATTCCGTTAATTGTTACGGATGCAGTACCGATATTGCGGTTGTTGCTGTAAGAAAGTGTATAATCTCTTCCCTCGTACAGATAGCCGCCATTCAGCCATACCGATACGGACGGACGAATATCATATCCGGTGTATGTCTGATCAACGATTGTACCTACCGAAGCATTTGGAATATAGTACGAATATGTATTATTGCTGTTATTGGTTCCTGTTACCTGAACCGGAATCTGCAGGGGAATTCTTCCATCCGGACGATTCAGTGTAAGTGTTGTGGAACCAGCAGTATTTGCGATCAGTTTTGTTCCGCTGATATAGGCAACCGCAGTATTGGATACATACATATTCAGTCCCTGTACAATCGGACAGTTTGCATTGCCTGGCCAGTGATTCGATACCTTAATGTTTTCATAGCATCCGGATAAATCTTTCGTCTGTCCGACAGACATCTGGATATAGGTTCCAATAGATGACGGAACAACAATCTGGTCAGAAGTAATATTGCTCTCTGCAACCTGAAGATTAGTTACGGTTGTTGTCTGGTTGTTCGGTGTTGTATAGGATGTTCTGGTTACCGTGTTGGCAAATTCCTCTACCCAGTAATGGTAGCCATTGTAATATACATGTCCGATTCCGACAGCTGTAAACTGGCTGTTTAACATATTTCTACGCTGTTCCTGTCCGGAATAATTTGCATTGTCTTCCCGCATTGCGTTGTGAAGTGCAGATGCGGAAGAATAATTCACACCGATATTCTCTGCATACACTCCCGCATAGACACCGTTTTCACTGTAAGCAGTATAATAATTTGTGCCATTTGGTCTGGTGTGTGAATACGAAAGTGCAATCTCTGCTGCACGTTTCATGGCTACCTGCTCCAGTGCATAGTCGTAAGTAAGCGGCTGCAGATTATTACAATATGTCTTCGTGTAATTGTTTGCATCCCAGTACCATGCATCGGATAAATTTCTGCGCATACTGTTGATCATGCCATAGACATTTCTGGCATCCGTCTGTCCGTATGTAACCTGAATACTTACGTTCCGTGTACCGGTTGTTGCAGCCATCACATTGCCCGCATACCCCAGTGGAAGCAGTGAAACAATCAGGACAAACGCAAGCAGACGCCTGAGTACATTGTGCGTTTTGGTTTTTCTCATAATCTTGATCCCTTCCTTTATTTTAAAATTTTGTTATCCCTATTGTACGCTTTTTAGCGGCTTCCCGCAATGATAATTTCATAAAGTTTGCTTGACAAGCATAACAGAAAAGCTATACTCTAATTAGCAAACAGGTGGGTGCGCAACTCGTTTCTGCGGGCTGTCGTTTTGTCGGGGACACCGTTCGCAATTTCTAGTCTGCCTAAGAGGGAATCTTCGAAACGTTTATTACGCCCACTCCCCATTTGTCTTGATATTTACTTTATTTTCAATATGTCACTCTGTGACTGCGCAAATAGAACCGTGGGCATGCTTATTCGAAGCTTCCCTCTAAGGCAGACACAAAATCGCTCAGACGGTGTCCCCGACAAAACGACAGCCCGCAGAAACGAGTTGCGCAATCACCAATCTAATTAGCAGATGGAGAAGGGAGAAATGACTGACTATGACATATCAGGAATTAGTTTCAAAATTAAAAAATACTTATCAGGAGAAAGATGCTTCCAAAATCAGTGAACATCTTGCCATCCAGTTTAACATACAGGGAGAAGCCGAAGGTGCCCTGTATCTGGAAATTGCAAACGGACAGCTTCATGTTGAACCATATGAATATTACGACCGTGACATTTTAGTCACAACTTCAGCTGCTGATCTGCTTGCACTCGCACAGGGCAGCCTTGACATTCTCGAAGCTTACCAGAGTGGGAAAATTTCTGCGGAAGGAAATCTTGCAAAAGCATTGCTGTTAAATGAAATTGTCACCGGTTCATCCGAAGCTCCGGCACCAGCGGAATCTGCTCCTGTGGAAGCTCCGGCACCGGAAGAATCCTCTCCGGAAGAAACTCCGGCTGCGACAGATGCCAGAACCACAACACCATCCGTCCGGGTACCACGCATGTCCCGGAAGAAAAACAGAAAAAGACATAAATAATCTGTAAACTTCCTTGTGTTTTTCAGACAGCATGTTATGATGATTCATAACATAAAGTATTCGATATAGGAAAAGGAGTGAAATATATGTCTTTTTTAAACAACTTAGGACAAAAGATCAGTGATGTGAGCCAGACTACCATTAAAAAAACAAAAGATCTGGCAGATACTGCAAAATTAAATTTAAATATCTCCGAGGAAGAGCGCAAGATTGATACTGCATACGAACAGATTGGAAAATGGTATGTGGAAAAACATCGCGAGAATGCCGAAGAAGATGTAAAAACCTGGCTGGATGCGATTGCCGCTTCCGAAGCCAGAATTAAGGAATGCCGTGAGAGCATTCACCAGATGAAAGGTGTAGCGATCTGCCCATCCTGCGGTGCAAGCGTGGATGCCGATGCTGCATTCTGCAGTGCCTGTGGACAAAAAATGCCGGAAAAGCCAAAGCCGGAACCGGTAAAGGAAGAAGATGTCGAGGTGATTCCTCCGGAACAGCCGTCTGAGGAATCAGCTTCTGAGCCAGCGTCAGAAAATGCTTCCGAAAACCAGACCGAAAACCCTGCATCTGATGCTTCAACCGAAGCTTAAAAATAGACAGAAAAAAAGGAGCTATTGCGCCGCTGATATTGGCCGGTGCGACAGTTCCTTTCTCAATTGTTTCTATTTGTATCTATTACTTCTTAAAGGGGTCTTTAACCTTGATGAAATTGTTTGTAACACAATTTTTAATCAACAAACTTTACGGTTTAGCATTTATATAGTTTTTTTCAATAAAGATGTCAATAATCGTACTATAAAGCAATTCCATATGTTGACAAAAATCTGAAGATGTAATATTTATACTTCCATTTTCAACATAATTCTCATATGCACAACCACCACCGCATAAGTTTTTCAACCAACACACCGAACATTTATATCTATCATCTACATTACACCATTGTTCCGTTTCCTTCCCCTGCGCTTGGTAAATACTTCCAACGCAAAATTCAGGAATGCCCACAAATCTATGACATGGATATAAACTTCCATCAATATCTACTGCGTACATTCTATGAAATGCTCCACAACCATATTCTCTCTTTCCTGCATTTTCTATTTTTCCCATAGCTTTTACAAAATCTGTCATCTTATTGACAACATCAAAACCTCCCTGTTTTACATGTGTCTTGAAATACTCCAAATATCTTATATATTCAGCAAGTTCAATTTCAGAGTCTGTTTTAGATAATAAATTTTTTGCAGGTTCGATAGGAACAGCCCTAAATCCCAAATCAACTAAATGTTCAAATGTCTTTATATAATCTAAATTTTTAGGCGATAATGTAGCACGAGCTGTTAAAAGGTTCTTTTCTCTCATACTTTTTGTTTTATCAACAACGACTGTATACGATGGTTTCTTCTTATTAAAATATCTCATTTGGTCATGCTCTTCTTTGGGTCCATCAATACTAATTTGTGTTTTGATTTGATTACTGATTAGATAATTTTCTATCTCTGGTGTCAACAATGTTCCGTTCGTAGTTATTGTATAAGAAAATGTTCTCCCTGTTTCTGGTTCTTTCACCCTGCAATATTTTACAACTTCTTTGATAAGTTCAAAATTTAATAAAGGTTCTCCCCCCAAAAACGCTATTGCTAATTTAGTATCATGACTGTTTTCAATCAAATAATCCACTGCTCTTAGGGCTGTTTCTAAAGACATTTTTCCTTTGTTGTTATACTCTCCACCATCCCCATAGCAATAAGCACATTTCATATTGCACTCTTGAGATACCATTAACGTCAATGCTGCCAACCTCATATTTTCACTATCTGTCTCATCTGAATTTGAATC
>UMFC01008827.1_pt1 | contig 10542 bp, 8 predicted proteins | sample 1964931 | NCBI WGS metagenome assembly UMFC01 (sample SAMEA4836038, study PRJEB28245) | human gut metagenome | biome: gut microbiome; material: fecal sample | place: Denmark | collected 2008 | reverse complement strand
CCATCTCAAGTTTATTTTGAGACAGCCTCTTATGTTATGTGAAATCTTTACTCTTTGATCTCTTTCAACTGGAAATCCTTTCTTCGCAGTACGAAACTGTTACTCAGGTATTTTTCGCGGACAATCTTGTTTTCAGCCAGTTCTTCCGGAGTTCCCTGGAAGAGGATTTTTCCTTCAAACAGCAGGTAGGCACGGTCGGTAATGCTCAGGGTTTCCTGCACGTTGTGGTCTGTAATCAGGATGCCGATGTTCTTGTCCTTCAGCTTCCACACAATGTGCTGGATGTCTTCCACGGCAATCGGGTCTACTCCGGCAAACGGTTCGTCGAGCATGATGAACTTCGGGTCAATGGCCAGGCATCGGGCGATTTCCGTACGGCGGCGTTCGCCTCCCGAAAGCTGGTCGCCCAGGTTCTTGCGGACTTTCTGCAAACGGAATTCGGCAATCAGGCTTTCCAGTTTTTCTTTCTGGTATTCGGGCGACTTGTTGGTAAGTTCCAATACCGAGGCAATGTTGTCTTCCACGCTCATTTTGCGGAATACAGAAGCTTCCTGTGCCAGGTAGCCGATGCCGTTTTGTGCCCGTTTGTAAACGGGATAAGAGGTAATGTCTTTATCGTTTAAATAAATATGTCCTTCATTGGGGACAATCAACCCGGTAGTCATATAAAAAGAGGTGGTCTTACCGGCACCGTTAGGGCCGAGCAGTCCTACAATTTCTCCTTGTTTCACATTGATGGAAACATGGCTTACCACTGTTCGCTTACCGTATTTCTTGACCAGGTTCTCGGTTCGTAGCACCATTCTGCCGTCTGAAGGTAATTCAAACTTTTCGGTTGTAGATTCTTGATTTTCTTGTGCTGCCATTGTCCTTTTGTTAGCTGTTCAGTCGTGCAAAAGTAGTAAAAATCTTGGCTTCTGTGGTTCTTAATTCGAAAATCCTCCTGTCTTTTATTATAATATAGCTAAAAAGCACTACTTTTGCGTCAAACATGATTGTAATAATATGATAAAGCCTGTTACAAACCTTGGAAAATACCTCATGTTGATGGGGCGTGTATTTTCCCGTCCGGAGCGTTTCCGGATGTATTTTAAGCAATATCTGAATGAAATGGTACAATTGGGTATCAATTCGATTGGTATTGTGCTACTGATTTCTTTCTTTATCGGTGCTGTAATTTGTATTCAGATTAAATTGAATATTGAAAGTCCTTGGATGCCGCGTTTCGTGGTGGGATATACCACTCGTGAAATCTTGCTGCTGGAATTCTCATCTTCTATCATGTGTTTGATTTTAGCAGGAAAAGTCGGGTCGAACATAGCTTCGGAGATTGGTACGATGCGGGTGACACAGCAGATTGATGCACTGGAAATTATGGGAGTAAACTCAGCCTCTTATTTGATTCTTCCAAAGATTCTGGGATTGATGACTATGATTCCTTTTCTGGTGATTTTCAGTATTTTTGCGGGAGTGATAGGTGCTTTCTGTACAGCCTGGTTTGCCGGTATCATGAATGCGACGGATTTGGAATATGGTTTACAGTATTGCTTTGTGGAATGGTATATCTGGTGTAGCTTTATTAAATCCTTATTTTTTGCCTTTATCATAGCCAGTGTGTCTGCTTATTTTGGATATACGGTAGAAGGAGGCTCTATTGCGGTCGGTAAAGCCAGTACGGACTCTGTGGTTTCAAGCAGTGTCTTGATTTTGTTTTCAGATTTGATACTTACACAATTGTTGATGGGATGATACAGCTAAATTCTATATGCAAGTCATTTGAAGGACGTACAGTTCTTGAAGATATTAATTTTTCGTTTGAAAACGGGAAAACCAACTTGATTATCGGGCAGAGTGGTTCTGGAAAGACGGTGTTGATGAAATGTATTGTAGGACTGCTTACCCCGGAGTGCGGGGAGATTCTGTATGACGGACGTAATCTGTTGGACATGGGAAAGAAAGAAAAGAAGGCGCTGAGACGTGAAATGGGCATGATTTTTCAAAGTGCTGCATTGTTCGACTCACTTTCTGTGCTGGAAAATGTGATGTTCCCACTGGATATGTTCTCTAATGATACTTACCGTGACCGGGTGAAGCGGGCGCAGTTTTGTCTGGATCGTGTGAACTTGATTGATGCGCAGTCAAAATATCCTGGAGAAATCAGTGGGGGTATGCAGAAGCGTGTGGCTATTGCACGTGCCATTGCTTTGCAGCCAAAATACTTGTTCTGTGACGAGCCGAATTCTGGGCTTGATCCTAAAACCTCATTGGTAATTGATGATTTGATTCATGATATTACCAAAGAGTATAATATGACCACAATTATTAATACGCACGATATGAACTCTGTGATGGGTATTGGTGAAAGCATATTGTATATTTATCAGGGTCACAAGGAATGGGAAGGAACAAAAGACGAGGTGTTCAATGCTACGAACGAGCGGTTGAATAACTTCATCTTTGCTTCAGACTTGCTGCAGAAGGTGAAGAAAGAGGAAAATAGTAAGGCTCGTAAAGTTTGATATTTACAAGAGTCGGGTTGAAATAATAAGGAACGGCAGAAGGTGGATATGCTTTCTGCCGTTTTTATTTGGTTGGTTGACAAGGATTCAGAAGCCGTAAAGATTTTTTAGCTTGTCAGTTTGGTTATTGAAAGATTAAACATTATTTTTGCAACCTCTTTTGGTAAATACGAGAAATAATTAATAATTAAATAAATAAGTCGAAAATGAATATTTCATTGCAAAATGTAGACAACGTAAGCGCTGTGCTTACTGTTCAGATTGAAAAAGCTGATTATCAGGAAAAAGTTGAAAAAGCACTGAAAACTCTTCGTCAGAGAGTAAATATGCCTGGATTCCGTAAAGGTATGGTTCCTATGGGATTGATTAAAAAACAGTACGGAACTTCTGTATTGCTGGAAGAAGTTGACAAACTGTTGCAGGAAAAAGTAGGTGAGTATATCCGTGAAAACAAAGTTAACATGTTGGGTACTCCTCTGCCGAAAGAAAATAACGCAAACTTTGAAACTGATGAGAATTTTGAATTCTCTTTCGATATCGCATTGGCTCCTGAATTCAATGTAGAATTGTCTAATAATGATACTGTTGACTACTATGATATTAACGTAACTGACGAAATGGTAGATCAGCAGGTAAATATGTACAGACAGCGTACTGCTAAGTATGACAAGGTTGAAGACTATCAGGATAAGGATATGCTGAAAGGTCTGTTGGCTGAGCTGGATGAAAACGGCAATACAAAAGAAGGTGGTGTGCAGGTAGAAGGTGCAGTAATGATGCCTTCATACATGAAGAACGATGACCAGAAAGCTATCTTTAACGGTGCAAAGGTAAATACTGTATTGGTATTCAACCCGTCAGTTGCTTTCGATAACAATGAAGCTGAGTTGGCTTCTCTGTTGAAAGTGAAGAAAGAAGAAGTAGCTAACTACAAAGGTAACTTCAGCTTCCAGATTGAAGAAATCACTCGTATGATTCCGGGTGACTTGACTCAGGAACTGTTTGATCAGGTATTGGGTGAAGGAAAGGCTCACAGTGAAGAAGAATTCCGTGCTCAGATTAAGGAAACAATTGCAAAACAGTTTGAAGCTGACAGCGACTATAAGTTCTTGCTGGATGTACGTACTTACTTGTCAGAAAAGGTTGGTAAACTGCAGTTTGCTGATGAACTGATGAAACGTATCATGTTGGAAAACAACAAGGAAAAAGGTGAAGAATTCGTTTCTGAAAACTACGAAAAGAGCCTGGAAGAACTGACTTGGCACCTGATCAAAGAAAAACTGGTAGCTGCTAACGATATTAAGGTAGAACAGGCTGACATCACTAACATGGCTAAGGAAGCTACTCGTGCACAGTTTGCTCAGTATGGTATGATTAACGTTCCTGATGAATTGTTGGAAAACTATTCAAAAGAAATGTTGAAGAAACGTGAAAGTGTAGAAGCTCTGGTGAACCGCGTGGTTGAATCTAAGTTGTCTGAAATCTTAAAAGGTCAGGTAACATTGAATCACAAAGCTGTTTCTGCAGAAGAATTCAACAAAATGTTTCAATAAGCAATTTGGCTCTCAAAATTGATTGCTAAAATATTCTAAAAAAGGAGGCTTTTAACTTGACTTCTTCTGTAAGATAGAAGTGTTTTGTACTTTTGTTTTTTCAGAAGAAAGGGGGTTAAAAGCCTCTTTTATATTGTAGAATTAATATAAGGATTATGATGGACGATTTTAGAAAATATGCTACCAAGCATCTCGGAATGAACAGTATGGTACTTGATGATGTCATCAAGTCGCAAGCAGGATACTTGAATCCGTATATTTTGGAAGAACGTCAATTGAATGTGACGCAGTTGGATGTCTTTTCTCGTTTGATGATGGATCGTATCATTTTCCTCGGAACCCAGATTGACGATTATACAGCCAATACTTTGCAGGCTCAGCTTTTGTATCTGGATTCAGTGGATTCTGGTAAGGATATTTCTATTTATATCAACTCCCCAGGCGGTTCAGTGTATGCAGGTTTAGGTATTTATGATACTATGCAGTTTATCAGTAGCGATGTGGCTACAATTTGTACAGGTATGGCAGCTTCTATGGCAGCCGTATTGTTGGTAGCTGGAAAAGAAGGAAAACGTTCAGCTCTGACCCATTCACGCGTGATGATTCATCAGCCGATGGGAGGAGCGCAAGGTCAGGCTTCGGATATTGAAATTACAGCTCGTGAAATTCAGAAACTGAAGAAAGAATTGTATACAATCATTGCTGATCACTCTCATACGGATTTTGATAAGGTTTGGGCAGATTCTGACCGTGATTATTGGATGACAGCATCCGAGGCTAAAGAGTATGGTATGATTGATGAAGTGCTATCTCGTAAACCTTCATTGTAACACTGTGATTTACTTAAAAACTAGATAGGCTTTGGAAGAAAAAAGGACTTCAAGAAACTCGAAAAGAAGATGTAGCTTTTGCGGTCGCACAGAAGACGAAGTGGGCTTCCTGATTACAGGAGTGAATGGATGTATCTGTGACAGTTGTGCAGAACAGGCACATGAAATCGTAAAAGAAGCGATGCATCATCAAGGGCAGGGACCTACAGACCTGAATTTGTCTGAGCTCCCTAAGCCGAAGGATATCAAAGAATTCCTGGACCAGTATGTGATTGGTCAGGATGATGCAAAACGCTATTTGGCTGTAGCGGTGTATAATCATTACAAACGTTTGCTTCAGCCTAAGGATAAGAATGATGTGGAGATTGAAAAGTCAAACATCATTATGGTGGGAAGCACCGGAACCGGAAAGACTTTGCTGGCTCGTACCATTGCTAAGTTGCTTCATGTACCTTTTACCATTGTAGATGCGACTGTACTGACCGAAGCAGGATATGTGGGAGAAGATATTGAAAGTATTCTGACCCGCTTGCTTCAGGTGGCTGACTATAACGTGGAGGAGGCGGAACGGGGTATCGTTTTTATTGACGAAATTGATAAAATTGCCCGGAAAGGAGATAACCCTTCCATTACGCGTGATGTAAGTGGAGAAGGTGTGCAGCAAGGCTTGTTGAAGCTGCTGGAAGGTTCTGTGGTGAATGTTCCTCCTCAGGGAGGACGTAAGCATCCGGACCAGAAGATGATTCCGGTCAATACTAAGAATATCCTGTTTATTTGCGGAGGAGCTTTTGACGGTATTGAACGAAAAATCGCTCAACGGCTGAATACCAATGTGGTGGGATATAGTGCGGCGAAGGAAGCGGTGAAAATAGACCGGGGAAATTTGATGCAGTACATTGCTCCTCAGGACTTGAAATCATTCGGATTGATACCGGAAATTATTGGTCGTTTGCCGGTACTTACCTACTTGAACCCATTGGACCGTACGGCATTGCGCAATATTCTTACAGAACCCAAAAATTCAATTATCAAGCAGTATGTAAAATTGTTTGAGATGGATGGGGTGAAACTGGAATTTGAATCGGAGGTGTTTGAATATATTGTCGACAAGGCGATAGAGTACAAATTAGGTGCTCGTGGTTTGCGTTCTATTGTGGAAACCATAATGAATGATGTCATGTTTGAAATTCCGTCACAACAGACCGAACGTTTTGTGGTGACGTTGGATTACGCCAAACAGCAAATGGGGAAGGCAAATGTTTCCCGTCTGCAAATGGCATAATGTAAAGGTTTTTTAGTGAGAAAATAAAAGCTTCCGATGAAATATTCCCTGAAATATTTGTGTAATATGAAAAGTTGTTTATAACTTTGTTACATGCGGAAACAAAATTTCTACAATCAATGAAAATCTAAATCCAAGAACAATGGCGGAAAATATCAATTTAGTAGCAGCTCTTAAAAAGTATTTTGGATTCGATACTTTTAAAGGAAACCAGGAGGCGATTATCCGAAACTTATTATCAGGAAAGGATACGTTTGTGTTAATGCCTACAGGTGGTGGAAAGTCATTATGCTATCAGCTTCCTTCTCTGTTGATGGATGGAACTGCTATTGTGATTTCACCGCTCATTGCCCTGATGAAGAATCAGGTGGATGCTATGCGTAATTTTAGTGAGGAAGATGGCATTGCTCATTTTATTAATTCCTCATTGACAAAATCGGCTACAGATCAGGTGAAAGCCGACATCATGGCCGGAAAGACAAAGTTACTTTATGTAGCTCCTGAATCTTTGACGAAGGAGGAGAATGTAGATTTCTTGAAAGGAGTGAAGATTTCATTTTATGCGGTGGATGAGGCACATTGTATTTCGGAATGGGGGCATGACTTCCGACCGGAGTATCGCCGGATTCGTCCGATAATCAATGAAATTGGGAAAGCTCCGGTAATTGCTTTGACGGCAACGGCTACTCCAAAGGTAAAGATGGACATCCAAAAGAATTTGGGAATGATGGATGCAACGGAATTCCGTTCGTCTTTTAATCGTCCGAATCTTTATTATGAAGTACGTGCCAAGACTGCTAATGTGGATAAGGATATTATCAAGTTCATCAAGCAGAACGAAGGCAAGTCAGGTATTATCTATTGCTTGAGCCGTAAGAAGGTGGAAGAGCTCACTGAAATATTGCTGGCAAATGGTATCAAGGCTCGCGCTTATCATGCAGGAATGGATTCTGCTACCCGTAATGGGAATCAGGATGCTTTCCTGAAGGAAGACATTGATGTGATTGTAGCTACGATTGCGTTTGGAATGGGTATTGATAAACCGGATGTACGCTTTGTGATTCATTATGATGTACCTAAGAGTTTGGAAGGGTATTATCAGGAAACCGGACGTGCAGGACGTGACGGTGGAGAAGGACAGTGCATTACATTCTATTCCAATAAGGACCTGCAGAAACTGGAGAAATTTATGCAGGGAAAGCCTATTTCAGAGCAGGAAATCGGACGTCAGCTATTGCAGGAAACAGCAGCTTACGCAGAATCTTCAGTGTGTAGAAGAAAAATTTTGTTGCATTATTTTGGAGAGGAATATACGGAAGATAATTGTGGTAATTGTGATAACTGTTTAAATCCAAAGAAACAAGTGGAGGCTCAGGATTCGTTGTGTGCAGTGATTGAAGCAATCATTGCCGTAAAAGAAAACTTTAAGCAAGATTATATTATCGATATATTGTTGGGTAAAGAAACATCTGAAGTGCTTGCGCATAAGCATGAAGACTTAGAGGTGTTTGGTTCAGGTATGGGAGAAGAAGAAAGATTGTGGAATGCAGTCATTCGTCAGGCTCTTATCGCTGGTTACCTGGCAAAGGATGTGGAAAACTATGGCTTATTAAAAGTTACGCCAGAAGGGCATAAGTTCTTGAAAAAACCGAAGTCGTTCAAGATAGTTGAGGATGCAGACTTTGAAGAAGAAGAGGTAGATGAAACTCCGATGAGAAGTGGGGCTTCGTGTGCAGTAGACCCCGTGCTGTATTCCATGTTGAAAGACTTGCGGAAGAAAATGGCAAAGAGACTGGATGTGCCACCTTATGTGATTTTCCAGGATCCTTCTCTTGAGGCAATGGCTACCATTTATCCGGTTACTTTGGAAGAATTGCAGAATATTCCGGGCGTAGGAGCTGGAAAGGCTAAACGCTATGGTCAGGAATTCTGCGAATTGATTAAGAAGCACTGCGAAGAAAATGAAATAGACCGTCCGGAAGATTTGAGAGTGCGTACTGTAGCTAACAAATCTAAGTTGAAGGTCTCTATTATTCAGAGTATCGATAGAAAGGTAGCTTTGGATGATATTGCAGTGGCAAAAGGTATTGAATTTGGTGAGTTGCTGGATGAAATCGAAGCCATTGTATATTCAGGAACCAAACTGAATATTGACTATTTCTTGGAAGAAATCATGGATGAAGACCACATGCAGGATATTTATGATTATTTCAAGGAATCAGTAACTGATAAGATTGATGATGCAATGGATGAACTGGGTGACGACTATACAGAAGACGAAATTCGTCTAGTACGTATCAAGTTCATTTCTGAAATGGCCAATTAATCATTTATTTAATGATATTGTGCAGCTGCTTGTGAGGGGTGTTCCTTGCAAGCAGCTGTTTTTATTTGATAGGTATGTGGTATGAAAAAGATGTTAACTGCTTTTTTACTTTTTGAGAAAATTCTGTATATTTGCACGCAATAAAATCTAAAGCATAAAGCCCTATGTCATTTATTGCAGATAAAGTTGTTATGGACGGATTAACTTACGATGATGTATTGTTGATTCCGGCCTATTCTGAGGTTTTACCTAAAACAGTCGAACTCTCGACTAAGTTTTCACGTAACATTGAGTTGAAAATTCCGTTTGTAACTGCAGCTATGGATACAGTTACCGAAGCACAGATGGCCATTGCCATTGCTCGTGAAGGAGGTATCGGAGTAATTCACAAGAACATGTCTATCGGGGAACAAGCTCGTCAGGTGGCAATTGTGAAGCGTGCGGAAAACGGAATGATTTATGATCCGGTGACCATTAAGAGAGGCTCTGTAGTGAAAGATGCACTCGATTTGATGGCTGAATACAAAATCGGAGGTATTCCTGTAGTAGATGATGAGAATTACTTGGTTGGTATTGTTACAAACCGTGACCTGCGCTTTGAAAAGGATATGAATAAGCGTATCGATGAGGTGATGACAAAGGAAAATATTGTGACAACAGAGCCGGGTACAGACATGGAGACTGCTTCCAAGATTCTGCAGGAAAACAAGATTGAAAAACTTCCGGTAGTAGACAAGGATGGAAAGCTGATTGGTCTGATTACTTATAAAGACATTACAAAAGCAAAAGATAAACCAATGGCTTGCAAAGATTCTAAAGGTCGTTTGCGTGTAGCTGCCGGTGTGGGAGTAACTGCTGATACATTCGACCGTATGGAAGCTTTGGTGAATGCTGGTGCAGATGCCATTGTAATTGATACAGCTCACGGACATTCTATGTACGTGATTGAAAAGCTGAAAGAAGCTAAGAAACGTTTCCCTGGAATTGATATTGTTGTAGGAAATGTAGCTACAGGTGAAGCAGCTAAGATGTTGGCTGAAGCTGGTGCAGATGCAGTAAAAGTAGGTATCGGCCCGGGTTCTATCTGTACAACTCGTGTGGTTGCCGGTGTAGGTGTTCCTCAGTTGACAGCCGTATATGATGTTGCAAAGGCTTTGGAAGGAACAGGTATTCCTTTGATTGCAGATGGTGGCTTGCGTTATTCAGGTGATGTGGTGAAAGCTTTGGCAGCCGGTGGTTACAGCGTAATGATTGGTTCGTTGGTTGCCGGTACTGAGGAATCTCCGGGCGATACCATCATCTTTAATGGTCGTAAGTTTAAGTCATATCGTGGAATGGGTTCATTGGAAGCTATGGAAAATGGTTCAAAAGACCGTTATTTCCAAAGTGGAACTACCGATGTGAAAAAGCTTGTTCCAGAAGGTATTGCTGCTCGTGTGCCTTATAAAGGTTCTTTGTATGAAGTAATTTATCAGCTGGTAGGTGGTTTGCGTGCCGGTATGGGTTATTGCGGAGCTCATAATATTGAAGAATTGCATAATGCGAAGTTTACTCGTATCACTAATGCCGGAGTTCTGGAAAGTCACCCGCACGATGTATCTATTACAAGTGAGGCACCTAACTATAGTCGTCCTCAGTAAGATAATCTTTGACTTATAATACGGATATAATCATTCTGACGTCAGGCAGACTTGCTTTCAGTAAGTCTGTTCTGGCGAACAGGATGATTTTTTGTTTAATGAAATGATGAATAGAATCTGTTATGTGTAGAATTGCGTGGTTATTCCTATGTTTGTTGATGGGGTTGAAATTCTCTGTTTCTTATGCAGAAGATCGCAGGGTACTTTTCCGGATTGATGGAGAGGAAACTTCGGTCGAGGAGTTTAAGCATTATTATACCCAGGTATATGCAGCTAGTCGTGTATCTGTAGAACAGTTCTTGCCTCATTTCTTGTATTATAAGTTGAAGGTGGCAGATGCTAAAAGACAAAGCTGGGATACTATTACTGATTTCCGGTTGCAATGCAGTGCC
>UMFC01013532.1_pt1 | contig 10853 bp, 6 predicted proteins | sample 1964931 | NCBI WGS metagenome assembly UMFC01 (sample SAMEA4836038, study PRJEB28245) | human gut metagenome | biome: gut microbiome; material: fecal sample | place: Denmark | collected 2008 | reverse complement strand
AGAATAAACAGCATGAGTCCCCAGATTCCGATGAGCCGCAGACTTTTTTGGAACAGATTTTTTAATTCGTCATGGTTGCCCGCTCCGTAGTGATAGCTGACAAGCGGCGCACTTCCGATGGAATATCCCAGAAAAATTGCAATAAAAATAAAGTTTACATACATGATCGTTCCAAACGCAGCCACACCGTTTTCTCCGGCAAGATTCATAAGCTGAATATTGTACAGAGAGTTTACAATGGAACTGGAAAGGTTGGTCATCAGTTCGGACGAACCGTTTCCGCAGGCGCACAGAAAAATTTTCCCGTTAAAGTGTGTGCGCCCGAGTTTAAGAAGGCTGGAATTTTTGCGTGCAAAATAAAGGATCGGAAACAGACCACCGATACATTCGCTGGTGACCGTTGCAAATGCCGCACCGGCCAGACCGATCTGGAACACTCCTACCAGTAAAAAGTCCAGAACCATATTGGTGACACCCGCGATGACGATGACACCAAGACCAAGTTTTGGTTTTTCTGCGGTGACAAAGAAACTCTGGAATACGTTCTGGAGCATAAAGGCCGGCATGGAGAGCAGCGTAATGCGGGCATAAAGCACACAGTTTGTCAACAGCGCACCGTCGGCACCAAGCCCGCGGGCAATCAGCGGGGAAAAGAGGATGCCGAGCGCGGAGAGGACAATGCCTCCGATCAGCGTGAGGTATACCAGCATGGAAAAGTATTCGTTTGCCTGCTCTTTTTTGCCTTCGCCCAATGTCTTTGCAACGATCGCGCTTCCTCCGGTACCGATCATGAAGCCTAAAGCGGAGATTGCCATGAGAAACGGCATGATCAGATTGACGGCGGCAAATGCAGTCTTTCCGACGTAATTGGAAACAAAGAGCCCGTCCACTACACCGTAGATGGAAGTAAAGATCATCATGACGATGGAAGGAAGGACGAAGCGCAGCAATTTTTTGTAAGTGAAATGTTCGGATAATTGTATCTTCATATAAAATCCCCCTGTTGTGTGTAGATAGATAAATATACAGTATAGCCGTATCCCGGATTTTCGTCAAGAAAATTTGATATTTTGGAGGCTTTATGCGATAATTTATGCGGTTGATCTGACATTACCGGAGTCAGACGCGGACAAAACAATGACAAGATCAGGAAAAGAGAGAATCAATCATGATACAGGATATTTATCCAATGAAATTAGACAATGCATTTGAAATGAAAGAACCGGATGCCGACAGCAGGATACTGGCATTTCGTGATCGGACGGTTTATCTGAAAAACGAGGGGGAGATCACATTTCTTAAGTATCACGTGTGGGTGGAATACTGTAAGACACATCACAAAAAAGTGCCCGGACTGGTATATCTGTTTTCCGTGGATGACATATCTTTTTATCTGACAGAGCTTTATGAAGATGTGGAAATTCCGGGATTTATGTATCATAAACTGTTTGCAGTCCGGTCCATGAAACCGAAGGAGCGTGTATTTGCCGCAACAACGGCATGGCATCTGTATGTGTGGTACCGGGATAATCAATTCTGCGGCAGATGCGCACATCCGCTTGTACACAGCCGCACGGAGCGCATGTTGCAGTGTCCGGTCTGTAACAATATGGTTTTTCCGAAGATTGCGCCGGCAGTCATCATCGGACTGACAAATAACGATCAGATCATGATGACAAAGTATGCAGGTAGGGAATACAAACGGTATGCGCTCATTGCCGGGTTTACGGAAATCGGGGAAACCGCGGAAGAAACTGTCCACCGGGAGGTGATGGAAGAAGTCGGGCTGAAAGTGAAAAATATCCGTTATTATAAAAGCCAGCCATGGGGCTTTGACAGTAACCTTCTGATGGGATTTTTCTGCGATCTGGCAGAAGAAGGTGAGATCCGGCTCGAAGAGGAGGAACTGTCACTTGCCGAATGGGTAGATTACCGGGATGTGCCGGATGATCCGGAAGGATTAAGTCTCACTAGGGAGATGATGACCTATTTCCGGAAGCAGCGCGAACAGGGGTTAAATCCCTGACCGGATTTTCTGGGCTTTTTCCAGAAACGATTCCCGTTGTTTTCATAGTATCTATCCTTTACAAATTGTGATATTATTATTTTCGACAAAAATATGTTTATTTTATGAAAAAAGAGAAATTTTTTAACGAGGTAATAAAATGAAAGATCTTACAAAAGGAAAACCTTCCCGATTAATACTCGCTTTTGCGCTTCCGATTTTTCTGGCCAATCTGCTGCAGCTTACATACAGCCTGGTGGATACCCGGATTGTCGGAACGTTTCTGGGGGAAGATGCACTTGCGGCTGTCGGTGCCACAAGTTCACTGAGCAATCTGATCATCGGCTTTCTGATGGGGCTTTCCAACGGGTTTGCCATCATCACTGCACAGCGGTTCGGAGCAAAGGATCTGCGCGGGGTGAAAAAATCGTTTGCCATGTCACTGACACTCGGAATTGCCGTTGCTGCGGGACTGACGGTTCTCGGTCTGCTTTTTCTGCAGCCGATTTTACGCTTTTTAAATGTACCGGAAAATTTAAGGACAATGGCGGGTTCTTATATTGTAATTATTATTGCGGGATTGATTGCAACATTTCTTTATGATGCCTGCGCTGCTGCACTGCGTGCACTCGGAGATACCATTACGCCTTTGGTGATTCTTGCAATCTCTGTCATATTGAACATTGCGGGGGATCTCTTTTTTGTGGTCGTTTTAAAAACGGGGGTAAGGGGAGCCGCGGTTGCCACGGTTTCGGCACAGGCGTTGGCGTTTGTGATCTGCTGGATCTATATGATAAAACGGTATGAACTGCTCCGGTTGTCCAGGGACGATTTCAAAGAGCCACAGCCGCAGATGATCCAAAGCATGCTAAGCGCGGGTCTGTCCATGGGGTTTATGAGTTCCCTGATCAATATCGGTTCCCTGACGCTGCAGACGGCAATCAATAAACTGGGACAGAACATTATCGTTGCACATACCGCAGCCCGCAAAATATCGGAAATGTTTATGATTATGTTTACGGTATTCGGACAGACGATGGCAACATACTGCGGACAGAATCTTGGAGCAGGACGGATTGACCGGATAAAAAAGGGAATCGGGCTTGCAATTTTATATACCTGTATCTGGTGCAGCTTTACCATTGTTGCAAGTTATACAATCGGAGACTGGCTGGTTTACATGGTAACTGGAAGCAAAAATGCCGAAGTACTGAAGAATGCAACCAATTATCTGAAGTTTGATACGCTGTTTTATTTTGTCACGGCAGTGATATGTGTCGTCCGTAATGCCATGCAGGGGCTGGGAGACCATATTACACCGCTGGTATCAAGTTCACTGGAAATGATCGGCAAAATCGTGATTGCAGCAACACTCGTTCCGTGGTTTGGCTACACAGGTGTAATCGTGGCGGAACCACTCGTATGGTTTATTATGGTCATTCCTCTGCTGATACAGATTTTCCGCATGCCGGTTTTAAAAAATAATATTTTAACCAAATCTTAGGGAAAATTTGCTGGTTTTTCCTTCTAGTGTATGATAATATGGCATACATATATAAATTGCATGAAAATATACAGGAAGAAGGAGGGATTGTTTGGAAAAGAGAAAAGAAAAAGCAAAAGAATCCATACAGGCAGTATTGCCGATTCTGTTCATTGTATTGTTACTGAGTTTTACAGTGGCACCGGTGTCCGCCAGTATTCTGCTGGAATTTATGATCGGTGCGGTGTTTGTAATTATAGGCATGCTGTTTTTTTCCATGGGTGCCGAAATGTCAATGTCTCCTATGGGGGAACGTGTAGGAGGCAGCATGCTTAAAACCAAAAAACTATGGGTGATCCTCCTTCTGGGCTTTTTTCTCGGGGTCATCATTACCATTTCAGAACCGGATCTGCAGGTGCTTGCCGCTCAGGTGCCGTCGGTGCCGAATATGGTGCTGATTCTTTCGGTGGCAGCCGGGGTTGGCGCATTTCTTGTTGTAGCACTGCTTCGTATTTTATTTGGAATAGCGTTAGCCCCGTTATTAGTTGTGTTCTATGGTGTGATATTTGTGATCGCAAGGTTTGTTCCGGATAATTTTCTGGCGGTGGCGTTTGATTCCGGAGGTGTGACGACCGGACCGATGACGGTTCCGTTTATTATGGCACTTGGTGTTGGTATTTCTGCAATCCGAAATGATAAGCATGCGGAAAACGACAGTTTCGGATTGGTTGCACTGTGTTCGATCGGTCCTGTTCTTGCGGTATTGCTCCTGGGACTGGTATATCCTGCCCAGGGAAGTTATGTGGCAGCGGACGTGCCGGAAGCTTTCAATTCTGTGGAACTTGGCCGGCTGTTTTTATCCGAAATTCCCTATTATCTCAAAGAAATTGCAGGTTCCCTGCTTCCAATCGTTTTCTTTTTTGGAATTTTCCAGCTTGTTTCCATTCAACTACATAAAAAGACATTGATTAAAATCTGTGTGGGACTGCTTTACACGTATGTCGGACTGGTACTTTTCCTGACCGGTGCCAATGTCGGATTTATTCCCGCAGGAAACTATCTTGGAACCGTTATGGCATCACTGCCGTGTCCGTGGATTTTAGTCCCGGTCGGAATGGTGATCGGATATTTCATTGTCAAGGCAGAGCCGGCCGTCTATGTCCTGATGAAACAGGTAGAAGAACTGACCGATGGGGATATTTCCGGAAAAGCGATGCAGATCAGCCTTTCGGTTGGTGTGGCTGCTTCGGTCGGGCTTTCCATGCTGCGGGTGCTTACCGGAATTCCGATTATGTATTTTTTAATTCCGGGCTATGCCATTGCACTGTTTCTGACGTTATTTGTTCCGAAAATCTTTACCGCGATTGCGTTTGACTCCGGAGGCGTGGCATCCGGTCCGATGACGGCAACTTTTCTGCTGCCACTGGCACAGGGCGCTTGTATGGCAGTAGGCGGCGATGTGGTAAAGGATGCCTTCGGCGTGGTAGCGATGGTTGCCATGACTCCGCTGATTACGCTGCAGGTCCTCGGGCTGATCTATAAGATTAAGAGTAATAAAAAGGAAGAAATGGCAGAACAGCCATTCCTGCAGGCAGAGGATGTGTTTGCCGGGTATGCGGATGATGCAATTATAGAATTATAGAAAAACAGGAAAGAGGAGCGGACAAATGAGTGAGATCTATATGATGGTTACGATCTGCAATCGAAAACAGATGCAGAAATTTGTGAAGTTTTATAAGCAAAATCACGTGGATACTGGAAATATTTCTCTTGCCATGGGAACAGCGGCCAGCGATGTACTGGATTACTTCGGACTCGAGGAGGATGAGAAAGGCATTCATTTTTGTCTGGTCACACGTCCTACCTGGAAAACCGTGAAAAAGGGATTGCAGACGGAATTGAAAATTGATGTGCCCGGGACGGGAATTGTCTTTCTGATACCGCTTAGCAGTATTGGCGGAAAACATCAGCTGAAATTTATGCTGGGAGAACAGGAATTCGAGAAAGGGGAGGAGACAACGTTGAAGGAGACAAAACATGAGCTGATCATTGCAATTGCCAATTACGGATACAATACGCAGGTGATGCGTGCGGCAGAAGAAGGCGGAGCCACCGGGGGAACGGTTTTTCACGGGAAAGGTGTCGGAATGAAACGGGCAGAACAGTTTCTCGGCGTATCGCTGGTTTCCGAAAAAGAAATTATATTTATTGTTACGAAAACGGAACAGAAAAATGCGATTATGAAATCCATCATGGAAAAAGCCGGAATCGGGACAAAAGCGGGAACCATTGCGTTTTCTCTTCCGGTTACCAGCACAGCCGGACTTCGGATTATCGAGGATTCCGGAGAATGTGAAGAGATTTAGATCACATTCCACAAATTTATCCGACTAAAATTAGCTAAAAATATAATTGATATAAACATAAAATTATATTAAAATAATTTTATTAAGAATAGAAAATGAGCTAACTTTAATTGAAATGAGCTAAGGGGCGGATAGATATGACAAAAACAAGGAAAACCATAGGCGTGATGGTCGGAGGCATCACAGACGATTTTACACGTTTTTTGTGTAAAGGTCTGAGGGAGGCAGCAAAAGAGCAGGATGTCAACATGGTAGTGCTTCCGGGAAAATTTTTAGACCGTGATTACGCGCAGAACACGGATATTATGTATGAATATCAGTATGATACCCTGTTTTCGAGTGTACAAAAAGGCCGTCTGGACGGGATTATCGTAGCGGCAAACTGTATTGGCTGTTACACGACGAAAGAACGTATGGTTGAATTTATGCATCACTATGATGGAATTCCATGCGTTCTGGTTTCCTCTGATCTGGAAGGATATGTAAATGTCAGTTATGACAATGACCGTGGAATCCGGCAGGGAATCGATTATCTCGTGCAGGATCTGCATTACACAAAAATCGGAATGGTAGGCGGACCGAAGGAAAATTCCGATGCAATGGAGCGCAAAGCTACGTTTGAGAGTGCACTCTGGAAGAACGGTATCTTACCGCAGGGAAAACGGTATGTGGAAGGGGATCTGACGGGAAATGCGCATAGCGCCTATGCCAGACTTCTGGATGACAATCCGGATCTGGAAGCCGTTTTTTGCGTCAATGATGAAACTGCAACCGGATTTTATGAAGAACTGAAGGCGCGGGGGCTTATGCCGGGAAGGGATATCTCGGTTTTCGGGTATGATGATACGGAGTGGTGTTCCCAGATTTATCCGACACTTTCTTCGGTACGTGCGGATGTGTCAAAACTTGGCAGCAAAGCATGTGAACTGTTATGCCGGATGATGCAGGGAGAAAAAGTTTCTTCTGTGCGCCTTCCGACCGATCTGGTGATCCGGAATTCGTTTTGCCGGGGAAATCAGGAAGAAGTGGATGCGCGCAATGATGTGCTGGAAAAGTACGAGTCCATGAATCACTGGGCCGATGAACTGTTCGGAAAGCAGAAACGGGTAAATTTCGAAATGAAAAACTTTATTTTGAAACTGCTTTGTTTTGAAAAAGGAACCGATCAGAGTTTTGGGGAAATTCTTGCAACAATGGAATGGTTAAAGATACATAATGCATTTTTGTACATCTATGAGGAGCCGGTCATTCATCTGAATCATGAATTATTTCAGATGCCGGAGCAGCTGCTGCTGAAAGCCAGGGAACTTCATGGAAATGTAGAAAACATACCCGCCATTCATCAGAAAAAAAAGGCAAAAAATATTTTCCAGTTTTCCAGGCTGGGAATGTCTGACCGGGCATGGATGGTAACGCTTCCTCTGTATGCCAATGAAATGCTGTATGGAATTTTAGAGTGTGATCTGACCGATGAAGTGCTGGAATATGGAGAATTTTTAAGTAATCAGATTTCGGCAGCAGTCAAGATGCTGAATCTTCTGAAAAACAATGAGGATATTCAGAAACAGTTAGAGGAATCGCTGTATGTCTTAAAGGAAAACAATCTGGAACTGGAAACACTTTCAAAGAAAGATCCACTGACCGGGATCTGTAACCGGAGGGGTTTTTTCGAATATGCGGAGCCTATGCTAAACAAAGCAAGAGCAGCGGGAAAAACATTTCTGGTGCTTTATGCGGATATGAACAATCTTAAAATCATCAATGACCGGTACGGACATGAGGAGGGGGATTATTCCCTGCACACCATCGCGGAAATTCTTGCAGAGATTGTCCAAAAGGAGCAGACAGGGGATGGGGTTGTTGCGAGAATCGGCGGGGATGAGTATGCATGTGCACTGATGACGGAAAAGAAAAAAGAACTGTTATTACAGGAGTTATACGATGCATTCACCGTTCGGAATGAACAGAGTGACAAACCGTATAACGTAACGGTTTCCATCGGTGCCTGTGCGTTAGAGCCGGGCGATGAGCACAGTCTTGCGGATGCACTTTCGCTTGCGGACGAGCAGTTGTATGAGGTAAAGAAACTCCGTAAAAAAGATGTCGCAAAAATACCGCTGCAGGCTTAAGCCTCAGCGGTAAGAAAATGTTTTTAACTGTTTTTTGTTTTCGTACATATTCTGATCTGCCCGCTTTTGAAGGGCATCCAGATCCGCATCTGTCCGTGAATCAAAGACAGCATATCCACAGGCAATCTGCAGATGGATGTTTCGGGAGGAGGCGTTGTAAACGGCCTCCTCTTTTCGCAGACAGGAGATCAGATGGCTGATGTCGCAGGTGTCATGGTCGTCAATCAAAACACAGAATTCATCACCGCCGATGCGGTACAGTTTTCCGTAACGTGAGAAAACTTTCTGGAGAATATGTACGGCATCCGTAATATACTGATCCCCACAGTCATGTCCGAATTTATCATTGTAGTATTTCAGGTTGTTCAGGTCAAATGCAAACAACAGAAGATTTGTCAGTTTTTTGCACCGGCTGGTATCTTCGTAGTAAGCATTCCGGTTGTAGCAGCCGGTCAGGAGATCCTTTTCCGCAAGTTCACGGTAGAGAGCCGCGCGACGGCCGGTATCGATTTCCTTTAGGGATACGAATGCGGTGTCGCAGGCAAGGGTTACGATAAACAGCAGCATGGCGATGCGGCCGACAATTTCGATGTCCTGCGACCCCTGATAATAATTGTACATGTCGGAAAAAAGAGCACCGATCAGAATAATGATCCCTATGGTACAGATCCACAGGGCATGTGTCGTCGTGTGGTGATAAAATTTGTTGCAGATGGTATAGATAAAATATAAAACTGCAAGGCCGATCATGACATGGGTCATCCAGAGTGTCTGCGTCAGGTCACGGATATCCATAAGCTGCAGGAGTAAAACCACTGCAATCTCTGCCACATCCAGCCAGACAAAAATCCGGCAAAGATACCGGTCCCTTGCTTTTAAATAATGCCGGACGAACATCATAAAAGGAATGGGCAGCAGCAGAAGAAGCATGCGGGTCACATAGGAATGGAACACCGGGTTCTGTGACAGAAGAATGGAAGAGCTTGTTTCCAGGCAGAACCATGCACCAAGATCCGTTGTAAGAATTCCAAGATACAGCATGGATTTGCTCACATATGCCCAATGATGCACAAACAGCCAGTAGGTGAGCAGCAGAATGCCAAGTGCAACGTTCATAATGCCGAGGAGCATGGGGATCCCTGCTTTTAAAAGTTCATGGCGAAACATATGGACACCATCGCCCTGATAGAAAACCGGATCAGACACCTGTTTGTCCGGGTTGCAGTTGGTGAGTGTGACGAGGATGCTGCGTGTATTTTCCGGGACAGAGACCATTTCACAATTACGTCCGGTTGTATGCAGAATACTGTCCGGTTTAAGGCTGCGCGTATAAAGCAGTTTTCCGTCTGCTTCCACAACCACGGTCTGATGCTGGCTGTAAAACATCAGGGTAGAAGCCTTTTTGGTCCATCGGACATCGGAAATCCGGTAAACAGTAGTTGTTTTGGATACCTTAACACACCGGGATGGGAGCGTCCGGATGTGCAGATCCGCACTGCGGTTGCTGAGACTGCTTGAGGTACACCGCCATCCGAAGATCAGGGCAACAGCTGCAATGATAAGAATAAGCAGATAAAGCGTGCTTGTAGTTTTGTATTTGGTTAAATCAGGTTTTTTCATGACATGTATTCTCCGTAATAAGAGGTTCCTGTAAATTTGCCTAATAATTTCATCATAGCGTAAAACACAGAAAATGACAATCTACTTCCTGGCAAATTTATGTATTTTTATCGGAACTTACAGGGAAAATCTTGACAGCATCCATGGATTGTATAATAATGAACTATATTTAAAATAAGAAAAAGGGAGCTTTCAAAAAGAAGGCTGAGAGTAAGCTGTATTGCTTTGACCTATAACCTGATTTGGATAATGCCAACGTAGGGAAAATGAAAGTTACCACACACGTGTAAGCATTATACGTGTGTTTTTTTATTTTATACAAGGAAGGGAGAAACCAATGAGAGAATACAAAACGCAGATGGAAGCTGCAAGAAAAGGAATCGTAACAGAAGAATTAAAGAAAGTTGCACAGAAGGAACACTTGCGTGTGGAAGAGTTGATGCCTCTGGTGGCAGCCGGAAAGGTTGCCATTTGCGCAAATAAAAACCATAAATGTCTGGACCCGCAGGGTGTGGGCTCCATGCTCCGGACCAAAATCAATGTCAATCTTGGAGTATCCAGAGACTGGAAAGATTATGATATTGAAATGCAGAAAGTTATGGCAGCGGTGGATATGGGAGCGGACGCAATCATGGATCTGTCTTCCCATGGAGATACTACAGGATTCCGGAGAAAACTGACTTCGGAATGTCCGGCGATGATTGGAACTGTACCGGTATACGATTCTGTGATACACTATCAGAGAGACCTGGCAACACTCACGGCAAAAGATTTTATTGATGTTGTACGTCTGCATGCAGAGGATGGTGTGGATTTTGTTACTCTGCACTGTGGCATTACCAGAAAAACCATCGATCAGATCAAAAACCACAAGCGGAAGATGAACATTGTATCCCGTGGCGGTTCTTTAGTATTTGCGTGGATGACAATGACCGGGGAAGAAAATCCGTTTTATGAATATTATGATGAAATTCTTGACATCTGCCGGGAATATGATGTGACAATCTCACTGGGAGATGCCTGTCGTCCGGGATGTCTTGCAGATGCTTCGGATGTCTGTCAGATTGAAGAACTTGTCCGTCTGGGAGAACTGACAAAACGTGCCTGGGAAAAGGATGTCCAGGTTATGGTGGAAGGGCCGGGACATATGCCGATGGATCAGATTGCTGCAAATATGAAGATCCAGCAGACCATCTGCATGGGTGCACCGTTTTATGTACTGGGACCTCTGGTGACCGATATTGCGCCGG
>UMFC01001053.1_pt1 | contig 10879 bp, 5 predicted proteins | sample 1964931 | NCBI WGS metagenome assembly UMFC01 (sample SAMEA4836038, study PRJEB28245) | human gut metagenome | biome: gut microbiome; material: fecal sample | place: Denmark | collected 2008 | reverse complement strand
TTGAGCTTGTTTATCAGCTTTTCTTTTTTGTTGGTGAGCTTGTCGATTTGTTTTCGCAGTTTGAGTTTTTCGGACATATAATGAGTTTGACCGTATGCTTTTATTGCAGCATCGAGTTTGCTCTGAGTAGTATCAAACTTTTCAGAGGTTGTCCTCATTGCCATTGTCCCGTATTCCTGCATACCTTTGACAAAGTTTTCTTTCCTGCCGTCAGGGGATTTCATATTGTCAAGAAATTTATTGATTTTTTTGCAGTTCTCAGCACGGCTTTGTTGCTTCAAAATCTTCTGCTCATTCGATTTGATGTTCAGCTTATGAGAATGGATTTTCTCATTGATATTTACTATTTTCTGTCGCCTTTCAGCCGATAGAACAGACAATGCTTTATACACAGGCATTGGTACAACATTTCTCATTGATTCAACCGTTGAAACAAATTCAGCACTGCGAACCTTTTTTATGTTGAGTTTTTCGATTTTTGCATTGAGTTTATCGTTTTTTAGATTAAGCTCATCAATCTTAAGATTGCACCTGTCATACAGCTTTGCAAAAATCGGTATTGAAAATTCTTTGCTTTTCGTTTGTTCAAGCAATTCGGGTTCGGATTTTGTCTGTTCGGGTTGGAGATTGTCATTATTGACTTCTTCATCTCGCTGTTTTCTTTTATCGGTATTTGGATTATTATCAAAATCATTTGTAATATCAGGCATTTTACTTCCTCCTTCGTTTATTTTTTATGGAAACAGCAATTACTAAAATTGCCAAAATTGCGGTTATAACAATTACTGCAATAATAAAATCAAAACTTCCGTTATTGTTGTTTTCGGTTTTTGTTGCCGTATCAGATGCAGCTGTATCCTTTACTCTTTCAGCAGTCACAATAAGTCTGTGACTGTTTACACCGTATGGATAACAAGTTATAAGACTTAATAGGTCTTTTTCTTCGTCAACTGACAGTAACGATATGTTGTCGGGCTTAACAATGTTTTTTGCTGTTACAGCATAGGTAAGCGTTTCATCGAGTACGGATACCTTGATTTCATCACCGATTTCAAGCTCGTTGAGATTGTCAAAAAACACTTGCGTTGGATAACCCGTATGTGCAGACAAGACAGAATGATTTCCTATACCACCAATCGGAAACGCTGTATTTGGCAGATGAGCAACACCTTTTTCAAGCACTTTATCCGTATCCCCGTGGTAAATAGGCAGTTTTACATTGATTTTTGAAATATCAATGTAGCCTATAAGACCGTCACCAAAATTGAGAATATCGTCATATCCGTCAATCACGCTGTCTGTATCGTAAGAAAATCCATTGATAAGTTCTGATAAATTGTTGTTATATTCAGCAGCAGCCGACAAGTACTGTGACCGGTCGGCTGCTGAAATGCTGTCAAAATTTGCGGCATAATTGTTAATTGTGGATGCTGCGAAAAAACTATTGACAGCATTTGATACAGAAGGGTACAGCACAAAGCAGAGTGATGCAGTCATAAAAATTATTCCTATTATCAAGGTGCATTTGCTTCTGCATTTTTTCAATGTGCTGTACTCCTTTCTGTTTAATGTGAAATTACTTGTTTGTAGCTTTTACTCTTCTGCGAATGAACAATGTTGCAATACCGCCGAGTGCAAATGCTGTGCCGAGAATGTAGAACATTACTGTTCCGACACCGCCTGTCTGCGGAACAACAACCTTTGTATCCTTAACATCAACGCTTGCTGTGCCGTCTGTAGGGCAGTTTGTGATGTACGAACCGTCAACAAATGTTGCACCGTATGTAACATCAATTGTCACAGGAATAACCTTACCGTAGATGTTGTATCCCGTTGGGGCTTTTGTTTCGACAATATAATATTTACCGCTTGCAAGTTTGATTTCTTCTTTACTTGTGTTGTAGTAAGTAACCTTGCCGGTCTTGTCGGATACACCGCTTGCAAGGGCATTTGTAAGAGCAGTTGCGTCCTCTTCTGTCTTGAAAAGGCTGAATTCTGCACCTTCGAGAGCCTTTCCGTCTGTATCTGTCTTGTTTGTTGTTACAGCAAAGGTGTAAACATAAACTGTATTACCGTTTACTTCTGATTCAACACCGTTCTTGTTAGAATAAACGAGCTTTGTTTCTGTGTTAGGGTTGCCTGTCTTTCCTGTTATTGCGTACTTATTGAGCTTTGCTGAATAAGTTACAGATGTATAAGTAACACTCTCTGCATAAAAGTCATTTTTCTGAAGATAAGCGTTTGTGAGAGCTACATTAAATGTTGTAGCTTTACCATCAACTTCTGATGTTACATTGAGAGCATAATCAGTTGAAGCAAGGTCAGCAACCTTACCGCCCTGTGCGTTGAGAAGTGCAACCTTTACGCTGTCTTTATCAAGAGTAAGACCGGCTGACATTTCATCATATACGGTATATGATTTAAGTTTCATTTCGCTTGAACCGGCAGTCGATGACTTGATTTCAAAATTCACTGTGTCACCAAGGCTTACATCGGTAAAATTAACATTATCCTTTGTGCTGTTTGTGATAGTCTTGCCTGTTACAACATCACCGTCATTTACCTTTGTAGCAAGGTCGATAGCATTAATGCTGTAAACCCAACCGTTATTGTAATATGGAAGTGATACAACAGAGTTTGTAACGCTTTTAACACCGGCAGGAAAGTTAGTCGCTTTTATGTAGTACAACCCCTGAGCAAGGCTTGAAAAAGTCTTTTTTACCGATGTTGCCGATGTAGTAAATGTGCCAACGGTTGAAGCTGTTGACGGAATCGAAGAAAGACCATCAAGAGCTGAGAGAACATTCGATGTCTTACCGCTTAAAATCTCGTCAGAGATTGAAGGAATAAGTGAATCATAGCCTGTCTTGTATGGATTTTCGGTTGTTTTGAGTTCTGCAACCTTGTACACCGTAAAGGTGTAACCCGGCTTTGAACAATTGAGCGTGAATGAAACCTTCTTTGTTTCATCAAGAGCATTTGCGTTGGTTGCAGCACTTGCAAATGGGATTGCAGTTAATACCATCATTACTGCAAGTACCATAGCTGTCAGAATTCGTGTGATTTTCTTTTTCATTTTTGATTTTCCTTTCGTGATTTTTTATATTTCTTGCTACCGTGTTTACGGTAGTCATAGATGAAAAATATAGCCAATGCTCCGAGTGCTACAGAAGCAAAATAAAACGGAGCAATACCACCGCCACCTGTTTGAGATAACACAGATTTGTTATCGGCAACGGTTAATGATATATTAAGTGTGTTTTCATTGTCGGCTGAAATTGTAAATTCAACCTTTTTACCGTATGGCATATAGCCTGACGGAGTTACAGATTCAATAAAATAGTAATCACCTACCGGCAGATTACTGATTGACAAACTACCATTCGTAGCCATATAATCGGTTGCAGTTTTTGCAACTGAATTATACATATAAGTTCCTGAGCCTGTCTGATAACAGCTGATGGGAGTGTCGTCTGACTTATAGAGTTTCCAACCTGATCCGCCAAGAGCTTTTGTGCCGTCTGTTTTTGTCAGCTTAACAGAGCCTGTTTTCAGCGTGTTTTTGATATTTGCAAAAACTACGGTATCTGAATTAAGCGTAACTGTTACGCTTTTTGGCTTGTTGTACTTATACGGTAAAGAATAAGTACCATCCTCGTTAAGCTCACCGAGTTCGGTTACTTTATATTTAAGCAATTCGTCATTGCTGTTATAAATCGGCAAGTCTGAGATTTCAGGACTTAAACCTTCAAGGTCGGTGCTTACTTTTTCGTTAAACCCTGTTTCAGCACAGCTTATCTCAAAATACAAACCGTCAACAACATCATCTTCAGATGTTTTTTGTACCTGCAAAGAACCTGTTTTTACGGTGTTCACACAATCATATGTATAGGTATATTCATCGGTATCATAGATTGTAAATTCAACTGCATCTTTCAGTTCATAACGGCTCGGAAACTTGTATGTTCCGTCTGACTGTTTAATGCCGATTTCGGTCAGTCTGTAGGTAATTTGAAAACCGTTTTGATTGAATACATATGGCAGAATTCCGTCAATTGTATTACCGTTGACATCATAGAACTGCTCATTGTCTGTACTTGCTTTACCGTTTTTGTCGGTAGTCAAAACGATACTTGTAATCTCGTTGCCGGCTGCATCATAAGCCATCGGGGTAGGGATAAGGTCATCACCGAATTCTCGTTCATCGTCAAAAGACTCAAGCTTAAAACTCAAACCCTCGATAACTCCGTCCTCGGAAGTCTTATTGATGTTAATACTTCCTGTTGCAGGAGCGTTGTACACGGAATAATTAAGAGTAGATGTTGTTCCGTATTTGTTGGCAGTCTTACACTCTGATTCAGCCTTTTCAAGGTAATTTTCGGGGAAGTAGTAACTGCTTCCGCCGAGAAAACCTTTTTCAACAACCTTATATTTTATAGGGATACAAATTGCTGAGTTCGGAACGGTCAGACAGCTTTTGAGTTTTTCGCCGTACCTGCTGTAATAATTAGCTGTTCCGCTTGAATCTGTGACTATAGACCCGTAGTATTTACCGTTTTCGTCCTGTACCTCAAACCAAACTCCAGACACTTTACCGTTGTATGAGGTCTTTTTAACAGTTAAATCTGTTTCAGAAACTGTATTCTGAAAATTAAATGTAACCGTTTTGCTCTCGTCAAGCGTTAATGACTTACCGTTAGCGTTGGATTTTGCTTCTGATGATTTGCCATAGTAGTATCTTGAATAAGCATTCTCACAATTGCTGAATACAGCATTTGAAACACCTTCAAAATATGAACCTTTATAATTGATTGCATTTTCTTTCTTTATCGTCCAAGTGTAACCGCCATAGCTGTGAGATCCTAAAGTAGTCTTAAAACCAAGCTCCTTGACTGTATAGGTTATCTTGTTGCCTTTATCGTCATATACCCTCAAACCTTTAACAGTCGCTTCGCCGTTTTTATCGGTTGAAACTGCGTTGTACTCGTTGCCGAGGCTATCTGATATTGCAAACCAAAGATTTGAAACTATACCGTCTGTTGATGACTTCTTGATTTTGAGGTCAGCTTTTATGGCATCTTCATAAATCGTCTGAATAACGGCTGTTTCAACGGTTGAGTTTTCCTCATTTGCAATGACAGGATAAACAGTATCGTCAAGCTCATAGCCTGTCGGTGCGGTTATTTCTTTGATGTAATATGTTTTGCCGACATCTACCGATTTTGCAAAAGTCCCCTTGCCGTCAGCACTTGTTGTGAGCTTGTCATACAAGCTTGCACAAGCTGAATCAGAGTACAAGCCATATACTGCACCGCCGACACCTATACCTGACCGATTAAGTTTGTGTATGCCGATGTATGCCTTTGCCGGCATTTCGTCAATCGGCACATTTATGGGAGTATTGGTGTCTTGAGCAAATTTTGCTCCTTCAACTGTTATAGTCCTGTAAAATGCAACATCACTTAGAGAGTATCCGTCAGGAGCTTTAACCTCTCGGACTACAATTGTTCCAACGGGAATCGTTACAATTGAATTGCTGTAGTATAGATCACTTGAAATATAATCTTTTGAAAGAAATTTTTCAGTGAGCATAGCTCTACCGGTTTCCTGTGTTTCAATATACCAAGTCCTTTTAAGGTTTTTGCTGTTAAGAGCAGGAGCTGTATCACCGGGTTTGACATTGTAATCTTTGTCAATCTCTTGTGCGTAGTATTCAATACTGAAAACCGCACCAGCAAGTCCTTGTCCTGTCGTTTCACCGGTGATTGCATTCTTTTTTTGTAACACAATACCGATAGGATCATTTACAGGCTTATCAGTACAGCTAAAGCTATAAATTTTTGTACCGTCTGCGGCTTTTTTGCCTGAATTCACAAATGTATAAACAGTTTCGTCAAGCTCATAGCCTTTTGGTGCTTTTGTTTCTTTTGCATAGTAAGAAGCTGATGCGTCAACATATTTACTGTAACTGCCGTAACCGCTTGCATTTGTTGTAATACTGCCGATTTTTTTGGTACAAGCTTTGTCTGTGTATATGCCATACTCAGCTCCCGACAAGCTGTAACAACCGTTGCCGGCTGTAAGCTCTTTGTTTGATGATGATTTGTGAAGTTGCAGCTTGACAACATCCGGAAATGTCAACTTAACATATCCGTCTTTAACTGCATAATTAGAACCTCGAGCAAAAGTCTGATATGATGCAGAGTCATTACTTGTAATTAAATACAAACTGTTTTTGCTCTTGATTCCATATTCCTTCAAAAAAGAGTTTTTCATTGTCACATTAACTGTCGTACCAAGATTTTTGGAACAAGTGAATGTAATCTTATTTCCGCTTACGCTGACCTTAACATTTGAATTGCTGACGATTACATCGGATGCTTTTGTTACTGAAGCGGTACCGTTCTTATCAGTCAAAGTGATTGAATACTGTCCGTTTGATTGATTATATGACATTTGATACGACTTCGCAGAACTGAGTGATGATGCTGTATATGACGGATTTCGCACCGACTTTTTGCACCAAGACACCATATTGTTGTACGCTGTTGTAACATTCGCAAGCGTAGTTTCTGCCGAACTCGTAGCCGTCATTGTATTTGCAGGTGTAAGTAACGGCTTACCGGTAACCGCTTCAAAAGTTGATGCGTTACGCTTGCCTGCAACAATCTCAAAAATCAAGAGCTGCGTTGCATAGTAATAATGAACCTTCTCTTTCTTTGCAGCTTCAAATCCGCCAAAGCCCCAAGCAAGTATCAGATTAACTGCATTTTGCTGTGCAGTAGTTAGCTGTTTCCAAGCTGCTGATTGAGATGTACTTTTTACAGTAGCAGAACTTGTTAATTCAGATGCTTTATCCGGTTCAATACAGTACGCTCTTTGTGTGTAGTCTAAAAAATTCAAGGCTTTTCCGGATGCAGCAAAAAAATGGACCTTAAAATTTTCCCAACCTTCATAATGCTGACTATGCTTTTTCCCGTTTGCGTCTGTATAAGTATATTCAGCTGTTTTTTTGTATATAAAACCTTTGCCGTCTGCACCACGAGTACCTTTGGTAACCGTGGCAGCACTTACGGAAAATAAACCGACAGACAATGAGCTGATAATTACAGTCAAACATAAGAACACCGACAGCATTTTTTTAATTAACTTCATTCAAATTTTTCTCTCCTTTCATCTAAATATTTAAATATTGAAAAAGAAAAACTACTGTATTCTTTTGGGTGATGCACGAATCATATTTACCTCCGAAAATTTATATTATTAACCACATTAGTGGGAATTGTAGGAGTGCATCAGACAAATTAATGCCCGATGCAAAGAAGAATAACAATGAAAACTTAAAAAGTCTTGCTGTCATCATAAAACAGAAAGTTGTAATCAACTTCCAATGTTTTCGCTAATTCTCTGATATATGCAAAAGTCGGTTCATAATTATCGTTTTCCCATTTGGTATAGGCTGACCGTTCTATATGCACGGCTTCTGCCACTTGTTTCTGTGTCATATGCTTGTTTTTTCGAGCAATAAGCAACTGCTTTCCAAACGACAATTATTTCACCTTCTCAAAAAGTTGTTATCAATTTAAAATGTTAAGGTCATATATGTAGTTAAGGTCAACATTTGTTGATATACCGTTAATTCTACCGTTATCTGAATACTGCCACACATCACACGAAATTGACGGCTTTATATACCATTCTGCGTTCCAAATGGAAATTCCGTTATTTTTTAAGGTTGTGCGATTGAGCAGATAGTCATAAACGCTTGCTGAGGAATACACACCCGATTTAAAGCCGTTGCTTTTGAGTTTGTTACAGAAATTGACTGCCATTTTTGTATAATTGCTGTTGCTTGTACTCATTGCAGGCTGATATTCCATATCGTAGTAAACAGGAAGTTCAAACTTTTTACCCTTGATACAACTAAGGCAAGCATCTGCTTCTGCTGTTGCCGTTGACGGTGACATTGCATAGCTGAACCAATATGCTCCGACTTTAAGACCGGCGGATTTTGCGTTTTTGTAGTTTGTTTCAAACATATTGTCTTTTTGGCTTTTTTCTTTACCGTAGCCTGCACGGATAATCACATAGTTATAACCGGCTGATTTTACCTTGTTAAAATCTATTGAGCCTTGCCAAGTTGATACATCAATACACTTTGCGACACTTCCCGAAACAGTCAGCTTGCACGATGCGGTTTTTCCGTTGTAGGTTTTGTATGTGATTGTTGCTGTTCCTTGAGATTTAGCGAAGATTTTTCCGGTTGAATTAACCGTTGCAACATATGTATTACTGCTTGTCCAAGTACTGCGATAACTGTATGCGTTATTGTTGAGCGTAGCTTTAAGCGTTTTACTCTGTCCGACTTTAAGGGTTGCAGATTTATCAGAAACAGTAACCCTTGAAGGTGCAGATTTGACTGTTACCTTACAAATCGCTTCCTTGCCATTGCTGAGCTTACATCTTATCGTAGTAGTGCCGGCTGTTTTTGCAGTAACAAGACCGCCTGACTTTTGGACGGGAGCAATTGCGGTGTTATTCGAGTAATAAAGTCTGTAGTAGGCTGCTGTATTGTTCGGAATACTGCTGTTCAAGTCATATTTTTCACCAACACCTAAAGTAATACTTGTTTTATTAAGTGTGATACTGTCAGCAAGTTTTTTGACTGTTACGGTACAGCTTGCAGTCTTGCCGTTATATGTTTTGGCTGTAATCTTTGACGTGCCGACACCGACAGCAGTTATTTTTCCGTTATTGTCAATACCTGCAACCTTACTGTTGTCAGTTGTAAACGACACCTGTGACAGCGTTCCGTTATCAACCGTAGTTTTTAATGTGTAGGTTTCAGTTGTGCCAAGTGTGATACTTGACTTGTCAAGTTTTACACTTTTAGGTACAGTAGTAGGCTTTGGAACAGTTGTAGGCTCTGTAACTGCTTCCGTTGTAGGCTCTGTTGTTGATTCTGCTGTTGTCGGTTGTTCTTCTGTTGGCTCTTTAATCAGACCTACGATAATCTTCTGTACAAGTGTTGAATCAACAACGGTAATCACACCGTCTTTATTAAGGTCATACAGCTTAATTTGTTTTTCATCAAATGTTGTCATACCTACAACATTCTTCTGAATAAGCGTTGCATCTTCGACTGAAAACTTTTTGTCTGTGCTTACTGCTCCTGCACTAAAGGCACAAAGGCTCACAAGAGTAGTGGCAGTAAGTAAGCCCGAAATAATCTTCTTTTTTATCTTCATAACTTCCTCCTAAAAAAAGGTTTCTATATATATTCCGTAAAAATCGGGTTTTCGCACCCCCTAAATTGAAAAAAATTTTAAAATTTTTAAATTTTTTTTGAAATTATTCGTAAAAAGAAAAATGCTCCGTTTCGGAGCATAAAAAGGGCAAAAAAAAAGACAGAACCGAAGCTCTGTCTGAAATTTGTTATGTAGTTTTATTTATGGATTTGGGGTGAAGTGGACATAACATTGCTGTCCTTTTGAGAAAGGTTTCTCACATACTTTAAATCAATCGAATAAAAATTAAGTCTTTGTTGCTTCATAAAATCACTCCAAAAAATAAAGGGACTGAAAAACAGCCCCTTTACAGATTAAAAGTTTCCACTTATACGGTAGGACTCACCTCTTGTAATGCTTCCACTTATACGGTAGGACTCACCTCTTGTAATGCTTCCACTTGTATGGTAGGACTCACCGCTTTTTACAGAAATCAAAAGATTTCCATACAATAGGACTAAAGCCTATCACCACCTATATTATACACTAATCCGAGAATTATGCAAGCAGTTTTCTTTCACAGTTTAAAAAAACTGACAGCTAATTCACCTAATCCGTCCCCGATATTCTCAAACCAATCAGCAATTGTTTCTCCAAGAGTAGAAATAATATAGGTTGACATAGCAAACAGCCACAAAATACCGATTACTACACATCCGTCAAGCAACGGAAAAGTCCCGTTTTGTATCCATCCTACCACAACTACTGTTCCGCTAACCGCAAATATAGTGGCAAAAACAGAAATAGCAATATAAATCATTCCGCTTGCTACAGATACAAAAACTAACAAATAAGAAAGCAGATAAAACGCTCCTTTTAATAGGAAAGCAATTATCAGAACTGCAAGTTTTACAGGAAACAACAATACTTTAAGAAGTATCAGAAGTATTACCTTTGCCATATTGCACGCCCCCTCAGTTAAAATCAATTATACTCAACTTTACCGCAAACTGTACACTTTCTGCCGACTACTTCGGTTTTGGTTTCGTAGTGAGATTTTTCGGGTACAGTTACCGTCTTTGTGCCAACTTGAATATCTCGCCACTCATTGTGATAGTTACTGTTACATTCAAAAATGTGTTCAAGATTGTCTGTAATATCCGCACCGCATCTATTACAAATAGTTCTATCGTGTTTCTCGTAAACCGGCTCTTCGTAGGTATAGGCTTTCTGATCCACAACCTTTACTTGTGTTTCTTTGGTTATATTCTGCCAAGTGTGAGTATGCTCTTCGGAAAACATTTCAACTTTACCGCAAACCGTACACTTTCTGCCGACAACTTCGGTTTTGGTTTCGTAGTGCGATTTTTCGGGGACAGTTACAGTCTTTGTGCCGACCTGAACATTGACAGTTACAACTTTATAAGAACCGTATTTTCCTCCATTCTCAATTTCATCAAAAATATGTTCCAAATTGTCTGTAATATCCGCACCGCAATCATTACAAATTGCTCTTTTTTGTTTTTCATAAATCGGTTCTTCGTAGGTATAGGCTTCCTTATCCACAACCTTTACTTGTGTTTCTTTGGTAATTTTCTGCCAACTATGAGTATGCTCCGCAGGAGCTGAAATATATTTTACGGATTTGCCCT
>UMFC01002669.1_pt1 | contig 10881 bp, 17 predicted proteins | sample 1964931 | NCBI WGS metagenome assembly UMFC01 (sample SAMEA4836038, study PRJEB28245) | human gut metagenome | biome: gut microbiome; material: fecal sample | place: Denmark | collected 2008 | reverse complement strand
CCGCGACTCTCATCTGGTGCGCAAAAAAAATAAGGGGCTTTCGCCCCTTAATCTGTTTCTGCGAAAATGAAAAAAGACTTACGAACTGTGTTGTTGTCGTAAGTCTCTTTTTGTTTTTCATTAAGGAATTTTTTTGCGTCCTCGTTATATCGAAAAGAACCAATTAAGGTATTAAAAGGTTCAATTCCTCGTAGCTCCAGACGTTCGTAAACTTTATATTTCAAAATCATATTTACATCCTTTCCCATGCGTCAGTATGTAACTTTTCAATTTTCTTATGCAACTCATTGCATTCGTCAGTGGAAATGAGTTCCAGTTCGTTATAGATCAAAAATAATATGGCTTTTGCACTACAGTAATTCATTGTTATTTCAAGTTTTATTTCTGCGTTTTCAAGCCTATTGACATAGAAATCAAGGTGTTTTAATGCTCTTTTTTTCATTTCAATTGTACTCATGGTTATTCCCTCCTTAGTAAATATTTAGTTCATCAGCTGTTTTAGGTATAATTGTGAAGAATTCTTCCATATAGTGTTTGATATCTCTGTAGCTTATGGTTTTATAATCAGCTATATGATCAGCTACAAAGGCGTCGAGAATTTCATCGTAATTCAGAAAATCAAGTGCTTCGTCAATGTCTGCCACATCATGCGGAATGTCTGCAAATTCGTTTACGGCTCTTAAAATTTTTTCATGTTCGTATGTTGTCATGGTTTCCACCTTTCCGTAACCTAATTGGTTACTGTCCTTTGATAAGTTGTTGAGTTCGTGCGTGCGCACTTGCCCCAGTGGCTACACATGGAATCAAGCCCCGTAGTACCGCGTAGCGGTAGATCACAAACACGACAACATAACGGATTGCAGCAAGTGTGTTTGTGATCGGGCTCGAATCCATGTGATACAATGAGAAGACTGCGCGCCCAGACTATTTTGTGCTCGGTGATAACATATGATTTTTGATGATGTGGAAACGGCATTTGATGTGTGGTGCCTGTGATCTGGTCATGATCTAGTGATAAGCTGGTTAGTATGTCCGTAAAAACATTTGACCGCGCCCCCGGTTATCCGCTCATAGTCTCCGCCGACTCGTTAACCTCCAAGCGGTAGGAGGGGTTAAAGCGCGCTACTTTAACAAAACTAAAATTTATAAATTAACAATTGTGCTGATCTGGATAAGAAATGAACCTTTAAAGATTTATCTGTTGTATTGTGTAATTTGCATAAAAATGTTTCGTTCTGCAGTTATAAGAATTTAGTAATATATGCTAAAGATTATAAAAAAATTAAAAAGTAATTGCCAAGGCGTTCGCGGTGTGCTATTATGACTTTGCTGTTAAGAACTATTCGTTAAACTTAGGTTTTGCGAATAGTTAATAATCACTCTTATTCCCTATATCTAATCATTCAACCGCTATATATCAAAACGCGTTAAGTTGCAGTTATAGACAAGCTGATGCTTACGCATCAAGGTTTCTTTAAAATAACATTTTGTTTCATTGCGCCGACTGATATATTTTTTATCACTTGCACCGCGCGCTATAAACATGCGATCCGCGCAGCTCCCGCATCTGTTAAAAGCATAGTCTAAGGCAATCCCGACAGGGTGTCGCTTCATGGGTCCCCCTTGAGTCCCCCATTGCGCAACATCCTGTCGGGGAGCACTTTTTTCCTATGCATTTTCCACAGGTGCATTAAACAGTGCATAAGTATTGTAAATATCCGCATATTTATGCCTGTATACATAAAACTCACTTCCGACTTTTTCTTTCATGGGATACCAGACTTTTACCGCGACAAACAGTTTCCCACCACAGAATAACGATAGAATTTTACCTTGTACACCAAAATTAGAAACTTTCCGGTGAATCCATTCATATTCAATCAAGCTACGTATCTGCCTATCTAACATCCGATCAAATTGCGCAACAAGTACGATTTCATATCCCAATTTCCGATGCTGTGTAAAAAAACTGCACCATGCATTTCTATTTTTTTGCCCCCAGTCACGCGCATTAAACATGATCTGGCATTCATCAACCACAAGCAAGATTTCCCCCTCTTTTACCTGTCTGCCGACATACTCCGCATAATTCCGACTAAACATAATTAGTCTTTCTGGTGTCAAAAACGCATTATCTATATAAAGATAACTACCTTTTGGATTCTTTATGCCGGAAAAATCACAGGCAAAATTACCTATAATCGGGGCTTTTTTAAATTGTATCCAATGATAGAGCCTAGACGCTAAATGCAAAGATTTTCCGGCGCCCGGAGTACCGGAGTATAACGTTATCACAACAACACCCCCCTAATTCAAAGGCGATATATCTGATACAGTAGATACCGCCTTAATAGCTATCTTTACAAGATACCACACCACAAGAGCAACAAGCCACGTTTCCCCAATCACTATAAACGTGTCAATCGGAATAAAATAGTTTATATACGCTAAATAATCATTAAAAGCTGACGCACTAAGATATGCCGTAAACGGGCTTGTAGGCAATACTTTGCACAAAAGCCCGATAGCAAGCACCGCCACAGCAAACACAACACCATAAATCAACTGCATACAATCACCCCCTAAGAAAAAAACTTAGATACTTTTACAGTCAGCCACATAAGCGCAAGCACAAAAAATATCACCATACCACCACGAAACAGTTTTATATATTTATCATAATCCGATAAATCAACGTCCACCGTAAACGTATAGTCTATGCCCTTGAAATAATAATCAAAATGGAACACAGGAGGAGCTTTTTCCGCACGTAACCCACGTATCATATCAACTATATCAAAGGGAATACAGAATGGGAATATCTTCCGTATATCTCCATATTTAAGCAATTTACTTGACGTATCAGACATATCACGGTCTATCAGTTTACCAGTTTCGGGGTCTATCAGTTTACCAGTTTCGGGGTCTATATCATATCCGGTTTCGGGGTCAATCACATTACCAGTTTTTGGATTGATAATAGGACTTGCAGACGTTTTTTCCGTGCTTTGTTCCGTGTCTTTATCCTTATCCTTATCAGACGAATCCGGCTTTTTAAATGGAATAATAGGAATAACAACCGGAAGTTTGTCTTTATCGTTATCTTTCTTCTTTTTTTCCTTATCATCCTTATTATCATTATCTAAGTTATAACGAGTATTCCACGCATCTTCTTCCGCGTCTGTTGTTGCTTTATCATTTACAATATCTTTCCATATATCCCAGTTGGTCTTATAGCCGACACCCGGAACATATACCGTGTTATCGTCTACAGTTTTAACTTTTGCATAATCATTTACAGATGTACCGTCAGCACCAGTAAACACCCCATTATGGACAATCCAAGAATAAGAAGACAATGAATAGATTTTCTCGTCCGAATAATATAAGCCGTCTGAAAATTTAATACCATAAGTAGCCCCAATTTGAGTACCATCAGAAAATTTAAAAACGAGGTCTCCCAAATCAATAGCGCGATCAAATTCTGTAATATAAATAACCTTACCATCCGTAAAAATATCTAACATATTTCCATTGCCAAACCAACCATACTCCGGTACATCTTTAGCAGACGTACCACAAACAGCCGCTATAATAGCCGCCGCCGCTTCAAACGATTCAATTTCAGAACAGCCACCGCCCGAAGTATCAGACGCAAAAGTTGGCAAAATCTTAGCCAACAACTCTGACAGCTTTTCCGACATTTTTGCACCGGCACTCGTAACCGTATTAGGCAAATTCTTCAATTCATCAAACACCGTCTTGTTTACGATCTCGACAGGAAGAGCAACAACTTTCGCCTTATTTTTCACGCATGCACAGAAGTTATCCCATACCTGTTTACCCGATACACGGTCAGACTTTGTATAATAATCATCTTTCAAACCAAAATGCGCTCCGGTTTCAGCAAAAAGTCCGCTCATAAGATCAAAATACGTATAATAGAACAATTCTTCCATGCCTGTAGCCTTTACCGTATCATAACTACCAAACACCACGGATAACACTATTCCAAGAGCCACTATTATTGGAGTTGTCCTTTTATTTATTTGTTGTAATTTTCTCATAATACTAAGTACAGAAAACAAAAGAGGGCAGATTTCCTCTACCCTCTGACAGAAACTTGACAAGACTAAGCCTGCGCAGTAAGTTTCTTGAAAACTTTGATACCGATAGTAATTGCTAACACTGTACCAATGATACCAAGCGCATAAGGTGCGCAAGTTGTAATCATAGAGGTTACATTAGTCTGTACAGTCGAGAAAGCAGTTCCTACTGCACTCTGAATTGTTTCCATACTCTTTCCCCCTTCCGGTCAAGACAGCTTGAACCATTTTATTATTGCATAAATGCCGAACCCTACCGCCCAAGCTATAAAAGCAATGACGAATCCGGCACTGATACCAATTTCAAACGAGGTAAACCAAACATTCATAATATCACTCATGTATGCCACCTCTTAGACAGTATATCAAAAACAACAGCACCGACTATACAACCAACAGCGAACATAATAACCGCTACCGCGCATACTTCCATACCCGCAATAGATACAGAATCAGCATATTTATTTACCATTTCAAAAATTTCACTATCTTCCATATCCAGTACCTCGTTTTATACCTTAGCCGAATGTTATGCATCCACCAATTACACATTATCTCACCTTATCCGAAAATGTAACGTCTACGAGATAAGCACGGTTTCCAGATAACTCATAGTCGAGTTTTACTTCTCTACCAATCAATGACTCATTCACAGAGTCTACTTTGTCAGCCGGCATAAAAACTTCCTCTACTTTCTGCCCCGCGCAACCGTTGTTCTTTTCACGCGCATTGAATTCACCAACAACCTGTAAAACGCAATACTTTGTACCGTCCTTTTTCCCTGTAAATTTTTTGAATCCTACTAACTTACTCATACTTTTTCTCCTTTTTCTCTCACATTCTTTATAGGGTAAATATTTAGTTGTCAATGTTCGATTGCGTTTTCGTAAATCCTTGGAAAACAAGTGCTTAAGTCTTTCGCGCGTTCGATACTTCCGTTTAATTGCTTCTTGTTTTACGGTTAATGTGCTTGTCGGTCAAGCCTGTCCGCTTTCTTCCATCAGTGCGGAACACTATGCATCAGTGCCGTGCAATTCCTACTTTCTTCGAATCCGGTGACGGTTCTTGTTTATTCTGCACTCACTCCGTCTATTTCTCGAATAGCCTAACTACCACGTTACTTGTGAGCCGCCCTGTCGCTACAACCGTTCTTTCTTGCTTGCTTATTTTCCTATTTGCTGATAAAATAAAGATTGGAATAATTACTTTATCAATTTACGTGGGTGCATCTAGGTTCCCATCCTAAGTTACAACTAGAGGGTTTCCGGTGCACCCACAACAACCGAGACAACATGTAGATACTTATTAGTATCTAGTAGATATCTACTGATATCTTACATGTATTATAGTACCATAGATATCTATTTATGTCAAGTAGATATCTATAAATATCTTTATATTTTTTAGGGGGTGTCTATATGGGCGAATACAAAAATAAAACATATCCGTTACGATTAGATAACAACCTTATGGATAAATTGCGCAAATTAGCAGAACAAGAAGATAGACCGCTTAGCAAACAAATAGAACGTATAGTGCGCGAATATATCCAAGCATACGAACAAGAACACGGAGAAATCAGTCTGGACGATTAAACGGTATTTCATTGTCGAGTGCCGGAACAAAACCGTTAATATATTCGTTGCACGTTCCCTCATGCACCTTATCTTTCACATGCACACGCACTTTATTGATGCGTCGTAAAAAAGCGTTCCATGTTTCCGGCTGGCATTTCTGTATATCTGTATACTGTTCTGTCAGCGCGATATTCGATATAATATAAACCTTGGTATAACAGGCTACTTTATTCGCATACCGACAACGCAACTCCACCGGATAACCGTCAACATAGTTGAGCATTTCCCCAATGCGAATACTAGACCGGAATTCTTCAAACACAATTACTTCTTGCCCCTTATAACCGTCAAATGGATGTTCATAATCAGTTACGCGAAACACTTTATCATAACCGTATTTTTCCATGACTGACCGCGTTTTACCACTTCCAGTAGTGCCATATATGTATGTCGTTTCAAGTACGCGCCACTCTTTCTTATAGCGTTCTTCCAAAATAGTTTGCCTTGCACGTTCAATCTTATCAAGATTAAGCATATATTGCGGATTGCTTTCTATGATTTCATAATTAGTTAAGCCCTCTTTAATCATTGCATACAGATCAGTTATATCGTTCCGCTGTCCTTGTCTTTCAACCGGACAATCTCCGTACTCTTCCTGTGTACCATCCACACGCGTATCTTCTTTTTCAGAACCCGACCATTTACCCTCTTTAAACACATAATTCTTGTTATCGGCAGCAGTTCCCTTACATACATCAAAATGCGCACCGTCAAAACGCTTTTTCAATGTCGAGAATCTAACCGCACCAGTGCAACATATAAACACATGCGTGTGATACGTTCCACCGTCTTTTCCGATCTCATCTGACATACACCAATATGCACAGTTTTTAAACAACTGCAATTGCGCTTTGATTGCATTATGGTCAAAACCCTTTTCAACCGGATTGTTTATAGTAACCAACCACTTACGACTCCTAACATCATTCTCCATATTGTCTCCTTTTTGTCACCTGTCACAAAAGTTAAAAATTCGTGTGACAAGCGTTTCGTTGTCTCAAACCCTTGCAAACATTGGGTTTTTAAAAATTTTGTCACTGTCACAGAAGTCGGGGGTAATACTAACCCCGACTTTCCCACGTTACATAAACAATTCACACACTGTAGAAATAATATAAAATCCGTACAATGTTACATACCTAAATACATACATACCTAAATCACACCTACCTTTGCAAGCACCCACAGCAGGACAACAAACCCCACCGCATACAACGAGTAACATATAATAAATGTCAAAAACATACAAAACACCCATAAAAAAAGGATGCACCGCAAGTACACCCTAAATAGAAATAAATATACATTTTTACAAATTTACAAACGAACAATGAACCACAGACAGAAACCAAGGTTATCTAAGTAGGCGCGTAGAAAAACGTCCGCTCCTACCCCTTGTTATTCAGTTTCCTACTCTAAGCCGTGAGGGGATAACCGCGGACACGCGCTTGCATAAATCCAACGATAATTATATAATGTCAACATAACTACCGCTGTGCTTTCGCAAAACCTCCATTTTTCAAATAGTTGACGGACAAGCGCGCTCCCACGAGAAAACGAATGTCGCACGCTGCCAACTATTCGAAAAACTACGACAGGTTTTGCGAATAGTTGCATGGATGCCACTATTGCCGTATCCGCGAACGCCTTGGAGTGCCTTTTGCATATTCCATTAATTTAGCACAAGTAAAGGAACCATTATATGAAACTACAACAATTATACAGTTATGTCCGCCAGGCAATTGACGATTACCAGATGATTGCTGATGGTGACCGGATTGCCATCGGCATTTCCGGAGGAAAAGATTCTCTGACACTTTTATATGCATTATCCGGATTACGCAGATTTTATCCAAAGAAATTTGAATTGGCAGCTTTGACCGTTGATCTGGGATTTGATCATTATGATCTGTCCGAAATCCGGCAGCTTTGTAAAACGCTTGATGTCGAATATCATGTAATCAAAACCAAAATTGGCGAAATTGTTTTTGAAGAACGAAAAGAAAGTTCTCCATGCGCGCTATGTGCAAAAATGCGAAAAGGCGCATTAAATGACTATGCGAGACAAATTGGATGCAATAAAGTTGCCTATGCGCATCACATGGACGATATCATAGAAACCATGTTTTTATCAATGTTTTATGAAGGACAGTTTTATTCGTTTGCCCCTGTCACCCATTTAGACCGCAGCGGAATCACTGTCATCCGGCCACTGATGTATGTTCCGGAAGCAAATGTCATCGGATTTCTTCATAAATATCATCTTCCCCTTGTGAAAAATCCATGTCCGGCAGACGGGGAAACCAAACGCGAATATATCAAACAACTGGTCCGGCAGATCAATTTAGAAAACCCCGGTGTCAAAAAACGCATTTTCCATGCAATATGCACCGGCAGAATAGAAGGGTGGAATATCAATGGAAAACAATGAAAAAGCATATTACGAAAAAGTAGATATTGATAACGAATTAAAACTGCGAAAGCAGCTTGCTGCTCTTCCACCCTACTGCAAACAGTATTTTATAGCAATCGAATCCAAAACCCAGTCACGGACAAGACTTGCCTATGCCTATGATCTTTCCTGTTTTTTCGATTATCTGCACGAAAACAACCCAATTTGTAAAAAAATGACCATTACGGAGATTCCTCTGAGCATTCTGGAAAGCCTAAAACCCATGGATCTGGAAGAATATCTGTATAATTTAAAAGTATATGAAAAGGACGGTATGGCACATACCAACGAGGAACGGGGAATCAAGCGGAAACTCTCCTCTCTCCGCTCCTTTTACAAATATCTGTACAAAAATGAATTTATACAATCGAATCCTGCATCCAAGGTAAGTACCCCGAAAATCCATGAAAAAAATATTATCAGGTTAGATGCAGATGAAGTTGCCAATCTGCTTGACGAGGTCGAATCTGGCGAAAATTTAACGAAAAAGCAGCAAATGTTCCATGACCGCACAAAAGTACGTGATTTGGCTCTTCTGACGCTTATGCTGGGGACAGGAATCCGTGTCTCGGAATGTGTCGGTCTGGGCCTGGATGATGTCGATTTAAAAAACAACGGAATCAAGATCCACCGGAAAGGTGGCGCAGAAGTTGTTGTATACTTCGGAGAGGAAGTTAGAAATGCCCTGTGCGGATATATGGAAGAACGAAAACTGATCACTCCGGTTTCCGGGGATGAAAACGCACTGTTTTTATCTATGCAGAAACGAAGAATCGGAGTCCGCGCAGTGGAAAATCTCGTAAAGAAATACGCAAAACTTGTCACAAACTTAAAGAATATTACCCCACATAAACTGCGAAGCACCTATGGCACCTCTCTTTACCGGGAAACAGGTGATATTTATCTGGTTGCAGATGTCCTTGGTCATAAAGATGTCAATACAACCAAAAAACATTATGCTGCCATTGAAGAGGACAGACGCCGCAGTGCCGCAAAATATGTTCATCTTCGTGAAGACTAAACGTAAAAATCTTTTTAAAAAGGTAAAAAAAGAGGTAAAAAATTTTTAGGAAAAATAAAATTCTATGAAAATATAAGGAGGACAAAAAGAAATGGACTTATTATGGAAAGAACGAAAAAGAATCTGGTGCGGACTTCCGCTTACCTTCACTGTGTACAGTTATGACAACGAAAGATTCTATGTAAAAAGCGGTTTTTTAAATCAGCGGCAGGATGAGGTCCGTCTGTATCGCGTCCAGGATCTGACCGTGACCAGATCATTGTCTCAGCGGATTTTCGGAATGGGAACCATTCTTGTAAATTCTTCCGACAAAACCCTTGGCGATTTTGAAATTAAAAATATCAAAAATGTCATGGATGTAAAAGAACAGCTCTCTGCGCTGGTTGAAATACAGCGAGATCAAAAACGGGTATATACCAGAGAAAATATCTCCGGGGATTCCGAAGCCGATCATGATGATTATATGTAATCAGAATGTAAAATTTCCTGTATCCATTGAAAAAGGATACAGGAAATTTTTTACCTGTGTGCCTGCATTTCCTGTTGTATTTTTTCTTCAATCCGGATTTTTACCAGATCGGCAATCTCCTGCGTTTTCATTCCCTTATACTCTTCGTAACAGATCGGTTTTAAATAATGCACATATGTTGTGATTGGTCCGATATGAAAACTGTTAAACACCTTATACGAATCAATCAGTGCAATAGGAACGATCGGTGCATGTGATTTTAAAGCGATCTTAAAACTTCCTGCCTTGAAATCGCATACCTTATTTTTATTGTTAAACCGGTATCCGCCCTCTGGGAAAAGAATATACTTTTTTCCGGCAGCCACCTCTTTTGCCACCTGATTGATAATGGTGATTCCCTGCCTCGGATTATCTTTTTCCAGGCGCTTGGCCTGCACAAGATCACAGAACTCCCGTACAAGTATCGTATGTGACTTGCGTTTGTCCATCACAAAAGAACATGGAGACTTATGGGTATACATAATACCCAGCACATCATATTTGCCCTGATGGTTCGGATACATCATGTATCCTCCCTGCTTTGGCAAGTTTTCCGCACCGGTCTCCACAGTATTAATTTTTCCTGTCTTGTTCATCAGATAAATGGCATGCTGCACGAGCGAATAACGCTGTTCTTCCGTATAGCGCTGCGGATGATCTGCTTCTGCCCGCATTCTAGGAATCATATATGGTGCACGATGCAGATTCATAAATATAACATAAAATAATTTTAACATGGTACTTGTATCCCTTATTCGGTATTCAATCATATTTTAAAGGTTTGATATATATATTCTATCAAATAATACGGATTTTCTGGTTCTGCGTGTCTTGAAATGACACAGATTTTCACTGGTTTTTAGAGATTTTGCTGTATTCTCTCAAAATTGCTAAATTATTCTATAATTTCAAAAAGGAACTTAAAATGCCTGGGAGACATATTCTCAATCTAATTTCATTGATTGTGGTGAATCTAAAGTGTCAAGCTCCTTAAAATAATTGGCATCTTCATTGGTAGCATACATAGCTGACTTTATACGATATAAAATGTCATCAATAGACTTAATATCTGAAACCATATATTTCTCGTTCAAAAGCTCAATTAACTCTTTCTTTTGATTTTCTGTTAATTTTAATGACTGCGCAAATGTTACTAG
>UMFC01004978.1_pt1 | contig 11860 bp, 5 predicted proteins | sample 1964931 | NCBI WGS metagenome assembly UMFC01 (sample SAMEA4836038, study PRJEB28245) | human gut metagenome | biome: gut microbiome; material: fecal sample | place: Denmark | collected 2008 | reverse complement strand
ACGGTAAGCACACCGCACATTGCGATTGCAGATATTTTTTTAATTATATTTTTCATTGTTTATCCTCCGTTTTTATTGTTTATCTGTCCGAACCGACAACATATTTCTACAAAACAGTTGCATCTTCACCGCTTGTATTATTGAACTCATATTTGTAATGCTTGCTTGCGGATGAGGCGAGCAAATCTATAACAGTCCAATAATAATACTTTTGATTTTTCGGAAGATTCAACTTCATATTATACCTCTCAATTGTTAATACTTGTCTAAGTTTATCAATCTATTTTTCTTATGTCAATAATTTTAAAATAAATTCGGCATTTACGGCAATATATGCGTATTTTTCAAATATTAACTATTACAAATGACAGACAAAATACTCGGTCATTTCTGTTTTAAACAATTGGTCTTTAAACAAAAAACAGACTGCACCGTGATACAGTCTGCTGTAAATTATGACACACGCTCACATATTACATAGTAACGGTCAAAACCGCCGTTGCCGTCACTTATGCAGGTAAACATCGTGAGCAAATCTCTGTCCTTCTGCAAATAGCAGTCACCTGATTCGCTTGGCTTATTGACTTTGGTTTCAACAACCTTGTAATTGAGTGTATCCCAATAATTTGTGATTGACACCCTGTCACCGATTTTGAGGTTGCGGAGGTTGTCAAAGAATATTCGACCGATGTATCCCGTGTGACCTGCAAGGACTGCGTTTGTATTCTTACCGCCGACCGGCAATGAGGTTGCACTCATATGTGCCGCACCGTAGCTCATATTTGAGCTGTTCGCACCGAGGTAAATCGGCAGACGCATATTTATTGTTTCGGCGGTAACATAGCCGTAAATGCCGTCCGTTATGCCGTAATCCTCAAGATTGACGGCAGCCTGTGAATAGGTATCGTTGCGGAGCATTTCATACTGGTTCGTTTCAAGTTTTTTGTTGTAGGCAACACTGTCATGGAAAAGTCTGTCAAGATCAGCCTTGAAAACAACGGGCTGTTTGGAAGTACGCTTGCCTTCCCTGTCAATTTTGTAACCCCCTTCGTCAACTTTGCCGTCCTTCACCGCCTGTTCAAAAGAGCCGTCCTCAGCTTCTTCAACACGGGCGTCAAAGCTGTCAGCCTCACCGTTTGAAATCTGTGTTCCGATAAAATTTGATATAGGGGGGAATGCGACAAGACCTATTCCGACAACGAGCATTGCTATTGCCACACCCGTAAGTATTTTTTTAATCATCGGAATCACCGCCCGAATCATTCTGATTTTCGTCAGCCGAGTCATCTCTCAGCCGTTTTGCACCGTTTGACTTCTTCTTTTTACGCTTGAGCAGAAATACAACCACAAACACAACAAGTGCAACAAAGCCGACAATTATGCCGATTGCGACTGCATAAGGGATTTTGTAACCGAGAAAGAATATGTAACCGTTGTCAAATTTTGCAAGCGACTCGCCCGTTTCAATATACTTTGTATCGTCATAATCGACACGCTTGCCACGCACGAGAAGTCTGTGAGTATTAACGCCGTATGGGGTACAGGTGAGGAGCGTTACAAGGTCTTCACCGTCAACAATTCGCAAGGAATTGATTTCCGAGGGGAGAACAACTTCGATTTGATCAACCTCATATTTCAGCGTTCTGTCGAGGATATGAACATAAAATTCATCGCCTACTTTCATATCAGTGAGATAATCAAAGAAAGTTTCTCCCGGAAAACCCGAATGGGCAGAAATTACGGAATGTGTGCTTGCACCGCCGACAGGCAGGGAAGTGTTTTGAAGATGTCCTGCACCTTTGGAAAGAACCTCTTCGCTTGTGCCATGATAAATCGGCAGATAAACATTGATTTTCGGCACATCAATATAGCCGATAAGACCGTTATCATCAATATTGAGAGTTTTCTCATAATTTGCACCGATTTTCTGAAAAGCCTTTTCGTCGAACGGGTCGGTAATTATCATATTATTTGAAAGGCTGTTATTGTACTTTGTCGCCTCTTCAAACATTTTTTGAGTTTTCTCACTCGGCATCTGAGCAACCCTGTCGGTGTACTCCTTAACCCTGCTTCTACTGACATAGTTATTAATTGCGGAGCTGACAAGCGGATAGCTCATTATGCCGATTCCTGCAACAAATATTAAAACTATTAGTAAAATTGACAGCTTTCGTTTCATAAAATTTTCCTTTTCTGCGTGTTTTTGTTCCGTTGTTATTATACTATATTTTACTATTTATCGCAACTGCGTGCCGCAGTCCCAGTTCGTGAAGATAGTTTGTGCAATGCCAAAACATATTCCGCCCGAGCGTAACATTGTGGTGGTTTGCAACATTTATAAAATTTGATTTAACATATAATTTGCACCGTTGGCGACGGGTGGAGGCGGTTTTAGCATATACAAATGCGGTGTGGAACACCGCCACCTTAATTATTCATTATTCATTAAATAAAGCCAAAATAGAACGGGGATGCGTTGCCGCATCCCCTGAAAATTACATATATCATATCACAGATTTTAAGATAAAGATATTCGATTAATTATTTAGCTGCTTTCTTTCTCTTAAGAACAAAGAGAAGAACGCCTGCACAAGCGATAAGTGCTGCACCGCCAACATAGAACATCATTGTACCCATACCACCTGTCTTAGGAACAGTTACAGGGTAGTTAGCAACAGCAACATTGTCACCGTCTGCAATGTTACCTACAAATGTATACTCCTTGCTCTTGTCAATGCTTACTGTAAATACTGAGCTGTTGAGGTTGTAGCCTGTAGGAGCTGCTATCTCTTTTGCATAGTATGTCTGTGTAGCATCAAACTTGAATGTTGTTGTTGTGCCTTCGAGAACAAATGTAGCCTCACCGGTAGCGTCTGTCTTAGCAACTACTTTCTTGCCGTCAACTGTAAGAGGTGTTTTAGCTTCTGGGTCTGTGAATATCTGGAATTCAGCGTCAGCAAGCTTCTGAGTTTTGTCATTGCCGTTAACCTTAACAACCTTCATGCCGTATGTAAATACATCAGGTGAATTTTTACCGGGTTCAAAGTTTGTATCAGAATCGTTGCCGTAAACAAGACCGTCTGTGTTGGTGATAGGTGTGTTGAGCTTAGCTTTTTCGTTTAAATCAGCTGTGTATGTAACAACAACTGTTTTAGCATTATAGAATTCCTCTGATTCAAGTGTAGCAGATTCGAATACAACTGCGAATGTAGCAGTTGCCTCACCGTTCTTGCCTGTGTAAGTATAGTTCTTTTCAATAGAGTAATCTGTACCCAAAGTAAGAGCATCAACTGCGCCGTCGTACTTAACTACAACTGAATTCTCGTTGAATGTAAGACCTTCATCCATTGTATCAACGATTGCATACTTTTTGAGCTGGTTGTCGATTGAACCTGCTGTTGAAGCTGTAAGTGTGTAGGTTACAGTCTTATTGTTGTCGCCTACATATGTCTTGTCAGCTGTCTTGTCAACTGATACTGAGCTTGTTGAAACCTTTTCAGCAAGGTTGTACTCTGTCTGGTCAACAGAAACATAATTTTTACCATCAAAGTAAGGAAGTGAAGCAAGTGAGCTCTGAACATCTGTTACCTTAGCGGGCTTAGAAGTACAATATACATAGTAAAGACCTGGGTCTGTTACTGTTGCAGTAGCCTCTGTAACTGTTGAAGAAAAGCTGATTGTTGTAGCAGCTGTACCGAATGCAGCTTTGTCTGTCTTGTAGAGGTTATCACAAGCCGTGATGATTTGCTGTGACTTTGCATCTGAGTATGTGCCCTTTACAGCATCCTCAAGTGCTTTGTCGGTGATAGTACATGAGTACTCACCTGTTGTAAGGTTGAGGTCTGCAATCTTGAAGAAGCTGAATGTGTAATTACCGACTTTGTCAGTGTCAGTTTCATTAACTGCAAGTTTGTACTTAGCTGAATAGCTCTCTACTGCACTTGCTGAGAATGGAATCATGAGAGCGATCATCATTACTGCAAGAACAGCTGCAAAGATTTTCTTTGTAGTTTTCATTTTTACTTTCTCCTTTGTGTTTAATTTAATATATGTAATTCTATTCTAACCGAATGGTTAAACGGGTTGGGGTGGCTGCATGGCAGACACCGGCTAACAACGGTGTCCGTAGCAGTCAAAGAGGTTTTCTATGAAAGAAACATATGATTAAAAAATCACCTGTTCTAACAAGTTAAATCATATTGGGTTACTTTCTGCGTCTTGCTCTGCGTTTTTTACGACCTTTTCCGTAATAGATTGCGTAACCCGTGAACATTGTCACCGCAAGTCCTGCAACCGACAAACCGAGAACAAAATAACCGTTCATACCGTCACCGCTTGCCGAAGGCATTGTAATTGCGCCGTCAACATAATCATATGTAACATCGTACTTACCCTCAACAGGAAGTGTGAAGTAGGAAAGTGTGTAGTTCGGGGTGTAACCCTCTGACGGTTTGTACTCAAACAGACAGTATGTCTGATATGTTGAAGTACCTGATATATAATTGTCGGAACTGTCGCTCCATACAACATTACCGTTTGTTTTTGTGAACTCGCCCTGACCGTCCTTGAAGATTGTCAGATTGTCAAACACAGCCTGACCGTTGCTGTCTGTCTTTTTAGAAGCCATATGAGTTTTCATTGAGGCATCTTTAATGATTGTATTGATATCATCTGCAGTAAAGATATCCTCACTAGATACCTTCATCACAGCAAATTCCGTATCACTTACATTACCGCCTGTCTGATTCTTCTTGTTTACTGTTGCGCTTCCGTGTGTGGTTTCATTTTCAAACACGGCTTTTTCAGAAGAAGGATTGTTGAAGTAAGTTGCAAGCTCTTCATCGGTTTTGCCTTCAATATCTGAGTTCTTAACCTTAATGTACTTAGCCGCCGTTACTTCACCGCTTTCAAGCAATTCAATCTCGGCAAGCCAGGTGTTTGTATCCATTTTATAATCGGATGCATTTTCACCCTCGGCAAGAGCCTCGGTAATCTTAAATCTGTAAACACCCGCACTGACTAAGCTGAGGTCTTTGAATTCAACCTTACCGCTTGCGTCAGGTGTTTTCAAATTCGTGGAAATTGTTTTTGCGCTGTTTGTCTTGATAGGTTTGCCGTCGGCATCAGGTTTTGTTGTATCCATTGATTCAAGACCTGTCAATGTATAGACGAACTTGCTGCCGCTGTAAGCCTGACCGTCAAGAGTTTTATTTACCGAAATGGCAATGTTTGTAGGATTAACCTTATTGATAAATTTAAGCGCATTTCCTGCTTCGGCGAGAGTACCGACGAATGTACCGTTGAAGTCCTGATTGCCTACTTTATAAGGAACATAACCTATAACATTTTTCTCTGTAATCTTATAGGTTGCACCTACAGGAATATTGAGAAGCTTAATGCTTTCGCCCTTTTTGATTGTGAACGAACCGTCCTTAGATGTGCGGTAAGCTGTGTTTGAATAACCACTTGCATTCTTTTCTTTGAGCTGATACTCAAGAGGATAGGTCTTGTAATCATAGGTTGAACCGTCGCCGTCAAAGTCGAGAGCAATCGCAAATGTAAACTGCTGATCTGTATCGTAATCGGTTTTACCGTCTTCACCAACAACATCCTTTGAAATTTCAAGAGGTGCTGTCACTATACTGTTGGTATAGTTGAGCTGGAGCTGTGCATAAGCACTGTCATCCTTGTCATCTACAAGCTTGAATTCCGAGTTCGTAGTTGAACCGCTATCGATTGTTGAACCGACTCTGTTGTTAACGAGCTCCCAGTTTGTTGTGTATGTAAGCTTACTGCTCTTTGTTGACTCGTTAACCTTCATCTCATTGCCGGTCTTGAATGAGTTGTCAAAGTCAGCTATATAATTATCTTTAAGTGTGAAACCGCTGTTTGAAAGAGTTTCATTGCTTGTGCTTTCGTCTGATTTTGTAAGCTTGTAGCTTTTACCGGAGGTATCTTTGCCGTTCTCTTTGATTGTATAATCAAAAGCTTCATTAGCTTTGAGGTCATCTGAAATTTCAGAAACAACATTGCCTGTATCAAGTGCCTTTGTAACCTTGAGGTCATTGTTGGCAGGTGTCATTGTGAAGTTTACTGAGAAGTTAGACTCAGCCTCACCACGCTCCATATAGAATACTACCATATGGTATGTCTTGTTAGGATCAAGCTGAACACCATTGTTGATTGTCTTTGTAACGATGCCAAGATTTGTATGATGTAACACAGCGTCTCCGGTATACGGAGTGCCGTTATCGTTCCACATTCCACCGTAAAGGTCTGAAAGCGTAAGGGGGGCATCTGGTGTAAGATTGCCGTCAGTTATATTCTGCCACTTACAGAAGTTAGCTTTTGTATTTTTGCCAAGGTCTGCCTTTTTGAATTTGTAAAAACCGTCTGATTTGTCATAAGGTTCTACATAACGTTTACCATTATTATCTACACCAACACTTGTATCCTCCCAAACATTCAGACAGAAGTATTTATTATTTGTCTTAACCCAAAACTCATCACTCGGAACTGTAACTGTTGTCGACGATGATGAAGATGAGTAGTCGGCAAATACATCGTCAGCTGTTGCTTTCATTGTATTAAAGTTAATTGAACCTTTTGCCTCTTTATGGTCACCACCGAGGTCGAGAGCAAGTTCTGCGTTAGCACCTGTTGAATCTTCACCGATATAAACCCAAAGGTCATCGTCACCGCTGAAGTTAAAGGTTGCAGGTTTGTCGTCTGCAAGTAAACCGTTCTTCGGAACTCTGAAGTCTATATCAAGTCTGATACCGAAACCATAGTCAAGGTTATCGTTAGTACCCTTGCCCGATGATGTATTTGAAGTATTGTTGAATGGGAAAACACCATAACCGTTTTCTGTACCGCCGAATTTTCCCAAATCATCATGTACACCAAATTGTTCGCCCGCACCGTAGTTAATTTTGGTAGGTGTGAGGCCGTTCCATGTAAAGTAGATGTTATCTTTTGCATTTTTTGAAGTGAATTCATAAGTAGTAACACCATCAGGGTCAGTAGTTGTACGGAACGGGAAAGATGACTTATAAACATTGGCAACTCTTTTATCATTATATGTAGCGGTTGAAAGTGCCTCAGCATCAAAGTAAGGAGCCTTGACACCATTTGCAACCTGAAGATTGCCCTTACTGTCAAGCCTGTTGTACATAAGACCCTGTAAGGACTGGTTATAATTACCGTCGCCCCATGCCATACCGTTGGCGTTGTTTACTGCATAGTAATAGTTATCATTAAAATCGTTGATGTTTGTAAGTCCTTCTGCGTGGGTCTTAAATGTATCGTAGTGTTTATCACCCCTATACATATTACCGAAGTAGAGAGGATACTTCCAGTCCGATTTATGTGGTAAAGCAATCTTGCTTATGTAGTTGTTGAAGTTATCAAACTGATACCAATAGTCATACATATTGTCGTTACCCTGACACTGAAGATACCCGTTCGCCTGCTCCATATCCGACCAGTAGTCAAAGTATGTTGCGTCAACGCCTACGATGTCAGGATTATCTGAGAATGAATTTTCAACGACAGCACCATAGTTTACATTGTCTATTTCCGAGAATTTTGTCCAGCCTTCGCCTCTGGCTGTCTTAACATATGTAGCCGTGTTCTTGCTGTAGCCCGAATCATCATATCCCGAATCTGTCGGATATGATGTTGCAGAAGATGCACCGTTGAGGTTATGTTCGTTCGGATGGAATCTTAAAAGCGCACCCGCCGGAATTTCACCTTTGAACACCACAGAACCGCTTACCTTGGTGTCTTTGGTGTCTTTTGTAAGCTCAACTGTTCCTTCATAGGCATCGTTGTAGTCAAAAGTTGCATAAACCTTTGTAAGCGACTTCCAGTCATCGTTTGAAACATAAACTTTTTTATATGTTGCTTTCGACTGTTTGTCGGGAGCTTCAACAGAAAGGTATTTACTTTCTTTGAACGAGCCGTCAGTTGTAAGATAAAATTCTGTGTCACCCGAAGCACCCGAAATGTCGAGGGTCTTGATGAACGGGTTAGTCCACTGACTTTTTGAAGCATCATAAAGAGCATTATCGGCACTGTATGAGTCGTTAATACCAAGGTCGCTTGTTTGTGTTTCGCCCTTGTTGCTGAAGATTACATTTTTATGGGATGACTTAACATCTACATAGTAGTAATTGCTGTCTGAAGATGTCTTAGTCATTGCAACACCCGGCCACTCTGCGTTGAAGTCAGTATCGTTTACCCAAGAATATGCATAAGCTTCATTATAGGTATTATTGCTGTTATAAAGATAGATACGGCGAAAATCTTTTGCAACAGTCTTATCGGGAAGAGTAAAATTAACCCCGGAAGAAAGCTCAATTTTTGTTGCACCGGATGGTGCAGTGGCTTCAAAAACTCCCGACGAAGGATCTTTGCTTACCTTTTCTGTTTCAAGAACCGTGCCGTCATCCTGAGCAAAACGACATGTAACAGAAGAAAAACCATTCCATTCCTTATTCTTGTTCAGGTTAATGTAAATCTTCTGATCCAAAGATGTTGCCGCAAACACATTAAGCGACATACCCGACACGGCACATATCGAAAGCATGAGGGTAAGTGCAAGCACAAGAGAAAAGCTTTTCTTTGCGGTTATGCAAAGCTTTTTACTTAATTTCATAATTTTTTCTTCTCCTTCATTGCCGATTACTTTGTTTTGGCAGTCAAAGTACAATTAAACAGAACTGCATAAAACAGTCCAATATATCTGCCAACTAATTATGAAACGCAATTTTTTGAATTTGTTCTTCTTTTTTACTTGTATACAAGTATATAATATTTTATTGCATATTTGTAGAGGCAATACAGCCAAACTTTTGGTAATATTTTTGGCTATTTTGCATATCTGCAAGCACGATTTAATATTTTTGACCATAATGTGATTTTATTACTTATTTATCGCCATTTTTTGTGTTTAAGATAAATTATACCCATTATACAACCTTAACAGGCAGTTAAAAAGTCAATTTCAGCACTAAATTTGTTGATTTTTAATTCTTTTTTCAAAAATATCAAAAATTTTATGCAGGTTTACTCCATGCTGTGCGTGCGAAAATATGTATTATTTTGCGATTGCTGCTTTTAAAATGCCCCAAAACCAGCATTTTGCAGAATTTTTCAGATATATTTTTATAATCAATATCTATATCTCATCAAATTAATCACCGAACACCTTGAAAATTCGGCACAAATAAAGGGCAGAGTATTGCTCTCTGCCCCTCAAAATGTAATTCACTTAAATCGCAATTATACAAACCGCTTTATGCAAACATATTAAAGATCTCTGCCGCAGCACTTCTTGTACTTTTTACCGCTGCCGCACGGACAGGGATCGTTTCTGCCGATTTTCTTGCCCTTACGGATAGTCTTGTTGACAGAATCCGTACCGTCTGCAGAAGTTTCTGTAGGCTGAGCAACCTGCTCACGGTGAAGCGCCTGCTTTACGGCGTCCGACTGTTCAACAGCTTCTTCATCATCGGATGCAGACTTTGCCGCTGCGGCAGCCCTCTGAGCTGCTCTCTTTGCCGCTGCAATTGCATCCTGTCTTTTCTGAATCTCATAAACACGCTTTGGCATAATGAGCATCATCTTGACAGTATCTTCACGAATGCTTTCAATCATCTCATCAAACATATCGAAGCCTTCAACTCTGTACTCAACAACAGGATCGTGCTGACCGTATGAACGAAGTCTGATACCGCTCTTGAGCTGATCCATATTGTCGATGTGATCCATCCAATGTGTATCAACATTCTTGAGGAGGTAAACACGCTCCATCTCACGGATTGTTTCCTCGGGAAGAAGTTCTTCGTTTTCCTTGTAGATTTCAAGAGCATCGTCAACGAGCATCTTCTGAATCTCTTCGGGTTCCATATCTTCAAGATCCTCAAGACTGAAATCGTACTTTGATTCATCTCTTATAAGCCAGCCTGCGTAGTAATCCTTAAGGCTCTGGAAGTTCCAATGTTCTGCAGGACCTTCGGGGAGATACTGCTTAATTGAAGTTGCGATTGTATCCTCAACCATTTTGAGGATTGTTTCGTGGAGGTCCTCACCGTTAAGAACCTGATCACGCTGACCGTAGATGATTTCACGCTGTTTGTTCATAACATCGTCGTACTGGAGGACATCCTTACGAATGCCGAAGTTACGAAGCTCAACCTTTTCCTGTGAGCCCTCGATAATACTTGTGAGCATTTTATTCTCAATAGGCATATCTTCGGCAACATTCATACGCTCCATCATCATTTTCATTCTGTCACCGCCGAACAGACGCATAAGGTCATCCTCGGTTGAGAGGAAGAAACGGCTGACACCCGGATCACCCTGACGGCCTGCACGGCCACGGAGCTGGTTATCAATACGGCGTGACTCGTGTCTTTCCGTACCCATAATGTAAAGACCGCCGGCCTCTCTTACCTTTTCAGCCTCGCCCTTAATTTCTTCCTTATACTTGTCATTCAGTTCTCTGAATGTATTTCTTGCATTGATGATTTCTTCATCATCGGTTTCCGCATAACCTGTAGCTTCTTCAATAAGCTCCTCTGTAAAGCCCTGCTTACGCATTGCGGCTTTTGCCATATACTCTGCGTTACCGCCGAGGATAATATCGGTACCACGACCTGCCATGTTGGTTGCGATTGTTACCGCACCGAGTTTACCTGCCTGAGCAACAATTTCAGCCTCTTTTTCATGCTGTTTTGCATTGAGGACATTGTGCTTAATGCCTCTCTTTTTGAGCATTTTTGAAAGAAGCTCCGACTTCTCAATTGAAATTGTACCGACAAGGACAGGCTGTCCCTTTTCGTGAGCCTCAACAATTGCATCAATAACAGCGTGGAACTTGCCGTTTTCTGTCTTATAAACCGAATCGGGGAGGTCTTTTCTTAAAACAGGCTTGTTTGTAGGAATTTCAACAACATCAAGCTTGTAGATTTCCTGGAATTCTTCCGACTCTGTCTGAGCAGTACCTGTCATACCCGAAAGCTTTTTGTAAAGACGGAAGTAGTTCTGGAATGTGATTGTAGCAAGAGTCTTGCTTTCACTCTGAACCTTTACGCCCTCTTTAGCCTCAATAGCCTGGTGAAGACCTTCGTTAAAACGACGGCCGTACATAAGACGACCTGTAAATTCGTCAACGATGATAACTTCGCCGTCCTTGACAACATAGTCAACATCAAGCTTCATAACGCCGTTAGCCTTGATAGCCTGATTTACATGGTGCTGAATTGTAAGGTTATCGGGATCGGTAAGGTTTTCAATACCGAAAAATTCTTCGGCTTTCTTAACACCGCTCTGTGTGAGGGTTGCTGTTTTCTGCTTTTCATCAACAACATAATCAATGTCGTTTTCCTTGTAATATTCCTCCATATCCTCTTTTGCGTCAAGTTCTGCAAAACGCTGAACTTTAAGAGTTTTTGCAAAAGCGTCAGCCTTTGCGTAAAGGTCTGTTGACTTGTCGCCCTTACCCGAAATAATAAGAGGAGTTCTCGCCTCATCGATAAGGATTGAGTCAACCTCATCGACAATTGCAAATGCGTGTGGGCGCTGAACCTTGTTTTCCTTGTAAACCACCATGTTGTCACGGAGGTAGTCAAAACCAAGTTCGTTGTTTGTTCCGTATGTAATGTCTGCGGCATAAGCCTTTTTTCTGCCGTCATTGTCAAGGTCATGGCAGATAAGGCCGACCGAAAGACCGAGGTATCTGTAAAGCTTGCCCATCCACTCCGAGTCACGGCGTGCAAGGTAATCGTTGACTGTTACAATGTGAACGCCTTCGCCCGTAAGAGCGTTGAGGTATGCAGGGAGGGTAGCAACCAAG
>UMFC01007611.1_pt1 | contig 11931 bp, 7 predicted proteins | sample 1964931 | NCBI WGS metagenome assembly UMFC01 (sample SAMEA4836038, study PRJEB28245) | human gut metagenome | biome: gut microbiome; material: fecal sample | place: Denmark | collected 2008 | reverse complement strand
GATTACGCTCTCTTTAATTCCGCCAACGGGTATACAGAACATCCTGAATGGTTTGGATACCTGAATAGAAGAGGTGAAGTTTTGCTTCCGCTGAAAGGTGGAAAATGGAAAGGATGTTTCCATGTTCCCAGAGGATTGTATCAGTGTTGGACTGTTTTGGAGGAAATAGCAAATTCATAAATAGAATCTGTATGAGCAAAATCATAGTAGTAGGCAGTTCAAATACGGATATGGTAGTGCATACCTCCCATTTACCAGCACCGGGAGAGACAATCCTTGGTGGTAAGTTTCTTATGAATCAGGGTGGTAAAGGAGCAAATCAGGCAGTTGCAGTGAAGCGATTGGGGGGTGACTTGTTATTTGTGGCGAGAGTGGGCAATGATGTTTTGGGACAGCAGACCTTGCGTGTTTTTCAAAATGAAGGCATAGAAACAAGCTATATTGCTTTAGATAATGAAACTCCATCCGGAGTTGCGTTGATAAGCGTGGACCAATATGCTGAAAATTGTATTGTTGTGGCTTCGGGGGCTAATATGTTACTTGGACAAGAGGATATTGACAGTATGGAAAAAGAGATGTTGGTTGGAGATATATTATTGATGCAACTGGAAATTCCTCTTTCAACTGTAGAATATGCTGCACGGAAGGCTTATGAAAAGGGAGTGAAAGTTGTATTGAATCCTGCTCCTGCCTGTTCTTTGCCGGAATCTTTGTTCCAATATTTATATATGATAACTCCCAATCGGATAGAGGCTGAAATGCTGACCGGAGTTAAGATAAACAGCAAAGAAGACGTGGCTATGGCGGCTGGTGTCTTGTATCGGAAAGGTGTGAAAAATATAATAATAACTTTGGGTAGCGAAGGAAGCTTTGTAAGAGAAGGAGAAAAAACTTATTATGTAGATGCCTACAAAGTGGTTCCGGTTGATACTACGGCCGCAGGAGATACTTTCAATGGAGCTGTTTGCGTGGGTGTTTCCGAAGGGATGAGCTTGGAACAAGCAGTATTGTTTGCATCTAAAGCTTCTTCTATTTCTGTTACAAGAATGGGGGCTCAATCATCTATTCCTTATCGGAAAGAGTTGGATATGAATAATTTAGTTTAATCTGTTAAAAGAAGAATATTGTGGATAGACGTCATTTTTTATCAATGTTAGGTCTGGGAGCAGTTGGTTTGACTCTGCCGGGAGTAGCTCAAGCAGATATTTTAAAGCAAGCAGCTGCCAATCCGAATATAAAACCTATTTCCGGTTCTTGGTTTGAATTTCAGCATCCGGGAGGTAAAGAAGGAGTATATTGGGACAAAGACTTAAGACAGTTTACTGCTGCCCAGTGGAGAGAAAAAATTCGTGAAATCAGTGAGACCGGTATGGAATATTTGGTGATGATGAATGTGGCTGCTCACGGCAAAGCTTTTTTTGATACGAAATTGGCTCCTAAATTTGAAATGGGTTGTGAAGATCCTATTGAAACAGTCCTTTCTGCGGCAGATGAGTTTGGTGTGAAGTTCTTTGTGAGCAATGATTATTGGGGACCGGATCTTGATGCTCATCGGATGATGACAGATAGGGAACTGGGTAAGAAAAGGAATCAATCAATGGAAGAAATCTATAAGAAATATGGGCATCACAAGAGCTTTTATGGGTGGTATTTCCCTAATGAATCGTGGTTAGATCCTTATTTTTGTGATTTTGTGATACCTTATGTCAATGAGTGTGCGCAAGTGGCTAAGTCGTTGAATGCTAACTGTGTGAATATAATAGCTCCATACAATATAAAGAAAGAAAAATGTGATGATTATTTTGTGAGACAGCTTGAACAACTCAATGTGGAAATCGTGGCCTATCAGGATGGAGTGGGAGTAGGTGCAACCAGATTGGAAGATTCTGCCCGTTATTATGAGAATTTGTCAAAAGCGCATCAAAAGGCAGGGCGTTCCAGAATATGGGCTGATATGGAGTTGTTTTACTTTGAACAGACCACTCATGGCAGTTTACTTCCAGCGGACTTTAACAATAGAATAATTCATCAAATGGAAGCTATTTCACCTTTCGTGGACAAAATTTTGGTTTACCAATATCTTGGAATCATGAACAAACCCCAATCTAAGGCTCATGCCGGATTAAGAGGAGAGACGGTAAGGTTATATAATCAATATATGGATTGGTATAACAAACAAAATTTTAAATGAATAGGAATGATATGAAAAGAATTGTATACTTTTTAGTTTCTCTGTTGGGATTTACCAAACTGGCAGCACAAGATCCTGCTGATTTTGTTCTTCCATCTATTATAAGTGATCATGCAGTGATGCAACGTGATGCCGAAGTAAAGCTTTGGGGATGGTGTCCCAGTGTTTGGGATTTGAAGATTGTATGTAGTTGGGCTCCCAATGATACGGTTCATGTATCTTCTGATAAATATAAGTATTGGGAAACTTATATAAACACTCCCAAGGCCGAAGGACCGCACGCCATTCGGTTTTATGGTTGGGAAGGTAAACTTTGCGCAGAAGTGAAAGACATTCTGATGGGAGAAACTTGGCTTTGTTCCGGTCAGTCAAATATGGAGTATTGCTTTAAGTGGCGTGTAGATGACATCACCGATAGAAGTACACTGTTTGACAATAAAAAGATTCGTTTTTTCAAGGTGGCTAAGTCATCCTCCGCGTATCCGGTTGAAAGAATTCAGGGAAAGTGGGAAATTTGTTCTCCCGAAACTGCAGAAGATTTTAGCGTAGTGGCTTTTTGCTTTGGAAAAAGGCTGAATGAAGAATTGGGTAATCTTCCTATCGGGTTGATAGGCTCTTATTGGGGAGGTACAGCCATTGAGCCTTGGATGGACGAATTTACATTGCGTCATGAGAAATTGGAAGAAAAGACTAAAGCATTGACTGCCGGATGGGCACCGACTGCAAATTCTTCTCTTTACAATGCAATGATTCATCCCATTATAAACTACACTATTGCCGGGGTTGTCTGGTATCAAGGAGAAGCCAATAATGAAAGGCATCAGGATTATGGAGTTATGTTTGATGCTATGATTAGAGGTTGGCGTAATGCTTTTCATCATTATTTGCCTTTCTATTTTGTCCAGATAACTCCTTGGAGTGGTTATGCGGATAAAAATGCTGCATATTTGCGTGAACAACAAGCCGATGTGGCTGCTACATTGAGAAATACTGGTATGGTTGTGGCGGGAGACTTAGTAAACGACCTAACAGATATTCATCCGAGTCTGAAGAGACAAGTAGGAGAACGATTAGCTAATATGGCTTTGAAAAATAGTTATCATAAAGAGGATATACAACCGTATTCGCCTATGCTAAAATCCTTTAGAGTAGATGGTCGTAAAGTAATAGTAACAACTACCGCTATTGGCAAACTTGCTTGCAAGGATAAGGTCATTCGTCACTTTGAGGTCGTGGATAAAGAGGGTAATTTGCATCCGGCTAAGGCTTCTATATTAAAGAATGGAGATATCAGTGTCATTGCCGATAAGGTGAAGGAACCGGTAGGAGTACGTTATTGTTTTTCCAATGATGCTATGCCTAATTTATTTGATAGTAACGGATTACCTTTGGCTCCATTTAGAACAGATCGTAAAAAATGAAAAAGTCTTTATTATATTTAATTTGTTGTTTTATTTGCTTCTCTGCTTTTTCTCAAGCTTCTGATTTGAAGTTTCGTGACGGGAAGTTCAAGATTGTTCAGTTGACAGACCTGCATTGGGTAGAGAGTGATTCTTATAAATTGAAGAATGACAGCACTTGTCATTTGATTCGTGAAGTTATTCGTATAGAAGATCCCGATTTGGTTGTTCTTACAGGTGATGTAGTAGTTTCCTGGAATGCTAAGAAAGGATGGGAGAAATTGACCAAAATATTTGGGGAAACCAAAACTCCTTTTGTTGTGACCTTTGGTAATCATGATGAAGAAACGGATATGAACAATGCTCAGATATTGGACTATCTGTGTACACGACCTTATAACCTGACTTATGATGCTGAAAAAGGACTTTCGGGCTCGGGCAATTGCATGTTGACCGTCCGTTCTTCTGATGCTACATCTGAAAAATGGGTACTCTATTTCTTCGATTCTCACAATAATACCAAAGACCGTTCTTTTGGTTATTATGATTGGATTAAGCATAATCAGATAGAGTGGTATAGGAAAAGTAGCAGTCGGGTTACCGCTCGCAACAAGCGCATATTGCCTTCCTTGGCTTTCTTCCATATTCCTCTGCCAGAGCATGAAACGGCAAGGTGGACATGCCGGGAGTTTGGCGAGAAGCAGGAGGGTGTTTGTGCTCCAAGTGTAAATACCGGATTGTACTCCTCGTTTATAGAAAAGAGGGATGTTATTGGGGTGTTTGTAGGTCATGACCATAATAATGACTATATGGTTGATTTAGACGGTAACATAACTTTGGCCTATGGTCGGAAGACGGGTTATCCTTCTGCCTATAATGAAACGCTTAGCCGAGGGGTACGTGTCATTAATCTGCATGAAGACGAATCGGTTTTTGATACTTATATAAGAGATTTGAAAGGAACTTATTTTCATTATCAATTTGAGCAGAAAAATAAGGGCAGTAATATTCCTCGTTTCAGTGGTTCCTTTGTGCAAGAGTTTTTGGTAGCAAATTGGGACAACGAACGTTGGAATCAGGAAATGGATATGCTGAAAGAAGCTGGCATGAAGTACTTGATCTATGCACCTGCATTGCTGGTAGATGAAAAGGGGAAAACAACTACAAATTATCCGTCTGCTCTGACGAAGAAGAAGCAAGGCAATAGAACGCTTGAAAAGTGTTTGCAAAGTGCGCAAAAAAATGGCATTAAAGTATTTGTAGGATTAAACTTTAATGAACGTTGGTGGAAAGTGGATTATGATGCTCGCTGGTTACTGGAGCAAATGGAAATGGGTAATAAGGTGGCAGATGAGCTTGTTGTTTTGTATAAAGAAAAGTATCCGGATGCCATGTATGGTTGGTATTGGGTTTGGGAGGTAGACAACTTGAACTGTATGACTTCTGAGCGTCAATCAATTTTGGCAGAGGCATTGAATACGAATTTGAATCATCTTTCTGAGATTGCTCCGGAAATGCCCCTTATGTTGTCTCCGTTTATGAATTACAAGGTAGGTGGAAATGCTGAAGAATGTGGCAAGATGTGGACGAACGTCTTTGCGCAAACCGACTTCCGTCCGGGAGATATATTCGCTCCTCAGGATTGTGTCGGTGCAGGTGGACTGAATTTGGATAATTTGTGGGAATGGTTTTCTAATTTGAAGAAGGCTGTCAATACTAAACCTGGGCTGAAGTTTTGGGGAAATGTAGAGACATTCGATCAGCGCTTTTGGACTAGCGCTCCTTTAGAAAGGGTTCAAAAACAGTTAGAGATTGTAAATGGCTATGTTGGCAATTTGATTTGTTTTGCATACAATCATTACAATAGCCCGTTTGTAGTTAATCCGGCGTATCATCAGGCATATCTTCAATATTGCCGGACGGGATGTTTGCCTATAATGGATATTCCTGAAAAAGTGAAGAATGCTGCTGTACGAAAGGTGGCTAAGGGAATTGAAGTTTCTTGGATACCGAATGAAATGAAAGCAGTTGACGGATATAGTATCTATCGTGATGGGCAGTTGATTATGAAATTACAAATACGTGACGGACAACTTCCGAGAACTTTTGTTGATGCAGAAGGTACAGTAGATAATGTTTATGAAGTAGCTGTTTATAATGTGATTGGTAAAGAATCTGCTAAAGTAAAAGCTGAATAACAATTGTAAAATTGATAAATATGAAGAATGTAACTTTTATTATTTGGGCTTTTGTTGTACTGTGTGCAGGATGCAGTTCTTCCACTTCAGTTGTGCAAGATGAAGTCTCTATGACTAAAAAACAATTGGCTGATAAAGTGAAAGGTGGTTGGGCAGCGAAAACCATTGGTTGTACCTATGGAGGACCGGTTGAATTTCTGCATAATGGTACTATGATTCAAGACTATACTCCCATAAAATGGTCCAAAGATAGAGTGAAATATTATTATGATACATTTCCCGGATTGTATGATGATATATATGTGGATATTGTATTTGTGAATGTGTTCGACCGTTTGGGTTTAGAGGCACCGGCCGATTCTTTTGCTGTTTCGTTTGCTGATGCCGGATTTCCTTTGTGGCATGCCAACCAAGTTGCAAAATATAATATTAAGCAAGGCATTATGCCCCCCATGTCCGGACATTGGTTGAATAATCCTCATGCAGATGATATTGACTATCAGATAGAAGCAGATTTTGCAGGTCTAATGTCACCGGGCATGCCTAATACTGCTTCTGAAATTTCAGATAAAATCGGTCACATCTTTACGTATGGCGACGGCTGGTATGGTGGTGTGTATGTGGGCGCTCTATATTCCATGGCTTTTGTTTCAGATGATATGGAGTATGTGGTAGAAGAGGCATTGAATACAATTCCCGAGCAAAGTGATTTTTATGCTTGCATAAAAGATGTGATTGGTTGGTATCGGCAATATCCAGATGACTGGAAACAGACTTGGTTTGAATGCCAGAAGAAGTGGACTTCGGAAGTGGGGTGTCCCGATGGCGTTTTTGTTCCGTTTAATATTGATGCCAAGATAAATAGTGCCTATGTGGCTATAGGTCTGTTATATGGCAAGAAAGATTTTTATCAGACTATTGATATTTCGGCACGTTGTGGGCAAGATTCTGATTGTAATGCGGCTACTGCTGCCGGTATATTGGGTACAATGCTTGGATATAGTAATATTCCGGAATTATGGAAAGAAAGTCTTTACGAAGTAGAGGACATCCCATTTGCCTATACGGAAGTTTCGCTGAATAAGCTTTATGAGTTAAGTCTGAAACAAGCTTTGCAGGTGATAGAGCAAGAAGGAGGTTCTGTTCAGGGAGAGCAGGTTGTTATTAAAACGCAACAGCCGGTTGCTGTAAAGTATGAGAAAGCTTTTGAAGGTCATTATCCGGCAGAGAAGAAAGCTGTTAACCTTTTGTTACAGGATGCTACAGAGTTTATGTTTGATGGTAACGGATTTGTTTTGAAAGGATATGTGAAGTGTGCTGATGAATCGTATGTTGCGAGTGTTGCGATGTATATAGATGGCGCTTTAGCAGAAACTGCCAATCTTCCCGTTGCTAAATCTACTTCTATAGATGACAGAAGGGTTGATTCGTTTCATAAATACCAGTTGCCTGATGCAGCGCACACGGTTGTTTTGAAATGGTTGAATCCTCGTACGGATGCACAAGTTTATTTAGGTGAGGCGGTTATTTATTCCAGCCAGCCCAATCAATTAACCTATAAATAATTAATTGTAATGTATATAGTTGAAAATTATGGATTGGCAGTAGCTCTTTGTTGGGTTACCATGCTTTGCTGGAGCTCTTGGGGGAATACTCAAAAGCTGGCAGCGAAAACTTGGCGATATGAACTTTTTTATTGGGATTATGTCGTTGGAATTCTTCTCTTCTCTTTGATATGGGGATTTACTTTAGGAAGTACGGGCGAAGCAGGTAGAGGCTTTGTCGATGATTTGCTTCAGGTTGATATCTCTAATTTGGTGAGTGCGTTTTTGGGAGGTGTCATTTTTAATGCATCCAACATTTTGTTATCTTCTTCCATGTCATTGGCTGGTATGTCTGTCGCTTTCCCCGTAGGCGTTGGGTTAGCTCTGGTATTGGGTGTATTTATAAATTACTTTAGTGCTCCTCAAGGTGATGCAACTGTTTTGTTTTCTGGAGTATTTCTGATTGTACTTGCTATTATTTTTAATGGTATAGCTTCTGGGAAAGTTGCTAAAGGAGGAACATACCAGGCAATGAGGAAAAAAGGGATTATTATAGCTGTGTGTGCAGGTATATTGATGGCATTTTTCTATCGTTTTGTAGCGGCTGCTATGGATTTAGAGAATCTGGAAACGCCGACTGCGGGTATGATGACTCCTTATTCAGCATTGTTTGTGTTTGCAGTGGGTATTTTTGTCAGCAACTTTTTCTTCAATACATTGGTCATGAAGAAACCCTTTGTCGGCAAGCCGATAGCGTATAGTGACTATTTCAGTGGAAATATGAAGACACATCTTGTTGGAATTCTGGGAGGAACCATCTGGGCATTGGGGACTGCTTGTAGTTATATTGCTGCAGGGAAAGCTGGTGCAGCTATCTCCTATGCTTTGGGACAAGGTGCCACTATGGTTGCTGCCTTATGGGGAATATTTATCTGGAAAGAATTCAAGGGCGCATCTAAGTCAATAAATATGCTGCTTGTATTTATGCTGATACTTTTCCTTTCAGGCTTGGGGTTGATAATTATATCTGGTGGTAATTAAATTCTTTATTTTAAATAATATACTATGAGACAAAAAAAACAAATGAAAATGTTGGGACTATTGGGATTGTTGGCTGCATTACCGATAATTTCTGCATGTGCGGGAAATAAGGGTTCTGACGAATCTCGAAAAGAAAAAATGGTCCAATCGGTTTCTGTGGTACAGCCTATTACGGGTACATGGATTAATTTAGCCTACAAGGATGTGCGGAATAAGTATACTAATCCACAACATTTTGATAATATGGATCCTAAATTATGGACTGCTAAAGTGCGTGAATTGGCTAACATGGGGATTGAATATTTGGTGTTCATGGAGGTTGCTAATGAAGGGAAAGCATATTATCCGTCAAAGTTGATGCCGTGGTTATATAATGATAAATTGCAAAGCCCCGTTGATGCGATTCTTGACGAAGCTGCCAAACATGGCATGAAGGTTTTTATGAGTACCGGTTGGGCAAAAGATCAGGATGATAATCTGCTTGATCCAGTGATTAAGGAGCGTCAGCTTCAGATTATGGAGGAATTGGCATCTCTCTATAAAAATCATAAAGCTTTCTATGGCTGGTATCTTCCGGTTGAAGATTGTCTTTGCCCTATCTTTGCCGAGCATGCTGTTCAGTCAGTAAATGCATTGACAGAGAAGGCTCATTCTTTGACTCCCGGAAAGAAGACCTTGATTTCTCCGTATGGTATTGGTCTGTCCGAATTTGATCATCCTGATTTTGAGAAGCAGATGGCAAAATTGAAAGTCGATATTATTGCTTATCAAGATGAGGTGGGATGTGTACGTGACAAATTTACTCTTCCTCGCTTGAAAAAGAATTGGCAAAGGATGCGCGATATTCACAATCGCCTGAATATTGAGATGTGGGCGAACTGCGAAACCTTTACTTGGGAAGAGGGAACCAATGACCGCCAATCTGCTTTGATTCCGGCTGCTTATTCCCGTTTGCTGTCACAGCAGGTAGCGGCTTCGGTTGCTGGTGTCGACAAAATAATTTCGTTTATGTTCGGTGGAATTATCGAAGACCCAAAGTCTGCTTATCAATTGGGACAACCTGTGTGGTCTAATAATTTATACAACAATTATATGGCTTGGAAAGAAGGTGACAGTTTTTGGAAATTATTTGAAGCTGCTTTGCTTGACAAGTTGGTCAATTCAGCCAAATCGGAAATGATTGGTAAAGTTGATATGAAGGCACTGGCAGATGGTCGGGTAGCCGAAGAGGATAGTGGAGACAGCCGTTGGGTAAGGTTTGAAAAAGGTCATCATGAGGTAGTGATTGATTTGCAAAAGAATACTTCGCTTCAAAAGGTGCTGGTACGTACTTTGAACTATAATCAGGAAAAGATAGGTGCTCCTTTGAAGGTTTATGTTTACACTTCTCAAGATGGCCAGACTTATAATCTGGCTTCAATAAAGGATACTCCGTATTTTCCTAACAACAAGCATGATGCTTGGATTGACGCAGTCTTGATAGATAATTTAAAAGAAAAGACACGTTATGTGAAAGTTGCTTTTGACGCTTTGGAAAATGTGTATATGGATGAGATTTTTGTAAATCCAAGTATTCGTTAACCAGGTAATATAATGAAGGAATAATAGGGTCATCCGGAAAATATGAAATATAGTTTGAGATGAATTGATATTATATGGGAATGAAGCCGCCCGGATATGGAAGATGCAGCCATCTTAAACAGATATGTCTAAGTAGAAAAAGTATGATTTCAGGCTAATAGAAACGTTAATTATCGCATTTCATTAATACAATGAAGTGCGATATAAAAAACAATACAATGAAAAAAATCTTAATTTATTAATCCAAAAATGAATCTATGAAAAGATTACACAAAGCTATGACTCGAATTGTCGGAGTGCTTTTAATGGCACTTATGATGGTTCCAAGTGGTTTGAAAGCTGAGACGACAGAAATGCTTCAAACTTCTAAAATTACGGGTGTAGTAACTGACGATTTCGGCGAGCCGATAATCGGTGTTACTGTTCGTGTGAAGAATGCACAGAATGGCGCTGTAACAGATGTTAATGGACGTTACTCTGTAAATGCTCCTAAAAATGCGACATTGGTTTTTTCTTTTATTGGCTATAGAACACAAGAAGTTGCAATAAAGGGTAAAACTACCGTAAATGTGACGTTGCAAGAGGATAGCCAAATGCTGGAAGAAGTAGTAGCTATCGGGTATGGTGCTGTTCCTAAAAGAGATTTGACGGGAGCTGTATCTTCTTTGAAGAGCGAAGATTTACTGAAAACTAATCCGGTGAGTATTAATCAAGGATTGCAGGGCAAGTTGGCCGGAGTAAATGTATCCCAGTCTGATGGTGCTCCGGGTGCCGGTGTCAATATCCAGATTCGTGGAGCAAACTCGTTTACTACCAGTACAGAACCTTTGTATATTGTAGACGGAATGCCTTATTCGGTGGGTGAAGCTCCCGCGACCGACTATGGAACGAAGTCTAAGAATAATCCTTTGAGTACGATTAGTCCTCAGGATATTCAGTCTATTGAAGTGTTGAAAGATGCTTCTGCTACGGCAATTTACGGGTCTCGTGCTGCTAATGGCGTGGTTATCATTACTACTAAGTCCGGTGCGGAAGGAAAAGCGAAGGTACAATTCAGTGCCAATTTCAGTGTTGCTAAGTCTGTGAAAACAATTGATGTACTGGATGCTTGTGACTATGCGAATTATCAGAATGAAAGAAAGGCCAATGGATGGCTGTTTGACGGTTTGGAGTATGCGCCGGATAGTTTTACATATCCTACGGTAGGACGCTGGGATGATATAAAAGAACCGGATCCTGAAACCGGTGAAATGGTGGTAGTGGGAAAAAAATACAAGCCTTCTCCACAAGATTTTCGTAATGGATTTGAGTTGAATGGACAGATGTTCTATGGCTCCAGATGGCAAGACCAGATTTTCCGTACTTCTTTCAGCCAAGATTATAGTATCAGTGTTTCGGGAGGTGATAAGAAGGGATCTTATATGTACTCAGGAGGTTACTTGGATCAACAAGGTATTATAACGAACACCTATTATAAGCGTTATAATATTCGTGCCAATAATACTCGTAAAATTAATGATTATATTGAGTTAGGAGCAAATATCAGTTTTACAAATGCTGAAAACCGCTTGGCGCGTACCAATACTGAAACATCGGGTCTCATAACATCTGCTATTTCTTATGATCCGACACTTCCGTTAAGAGACCCTGAGAAGGAATCCGGTTTCTCTGAAAACAATTCAACAGGTTTGAGCAACCCATATTTAGCGGCTCATAACGAGAAAAATGTGTTATTGACCAAAAATGTATTTGCTTCGGGGTTTGGTGTTATATCTTTTACGGATTGGTTGCAGTTCCGCCAGAATTTGGGATATAGCTATAGTTACGATGAGCGTAACCAGTATTACAATCGGTGGACGAGTTCTGGACGTCCTTCAGACGGACTGGGTATTAAAAATGATCAAGTATATGAAAGTTTGACTTCGGAATCCTTGTTGACATTTAATAACTTGAGTTCAACTTATAAATGCAACTTT
>UMFC01004194.1_pt1 | contig 12208 bp, 8 predicted proteins | sample 1964931 | NCBI WGS metagenome assembly UMFC01 (sample SAMEA4836038, study PRJEB28245) | human gut metagenome | biome: gut microbiome; material: fecal sample | place: Denmark | collected 2008 | reverse complement strand
AATATGGATGATGTTGATGGAATTGTTACGGCACAAAAAATCAGGGAATATAGTTCTGAAATATATATTGTATTTGTGACAGCTTATATAAATTATTCGTTGGAGGGCTACAAGGTCGAAGCCATAAGATATCTGTTGAAAAATAATACTAATTTGGAGGCTTCCATAAGCGAATGCATGGATGCCATTCTTCATAAGATGAATTTGGTAGTAAAAAAGAAAAAATTCAAGTTCAATGAAGGAGAAAAGGAGATTAATATAGACAATATACTATATATTGAAAGCAAATTACATAAACTGCAATTCTATATCATGGAGGATAAAATCAAAATCTATAATTTATATGGCACATTAAATGAGCTGGAAAATGAACTAAAAGATTTCCATTTTATTAGAATCCATCAAAGCTATTTGACTAATTTGAAATATATTAGGAGTGTTAAATGCTATAAAGTACTGTTATGTAATAATCAGGAATTGCTCATACCTAAGGCCAGATATAAGAATGTGAAGGATGCATTCATTTCATATAAGGGAGAATTGTGATATATGTTTACATATTTTTTCAGTTTAGTAATTATTATATTTGAAGCGATATGTTGTAATTTATTTTACGATGTTTTTTGCAAAGAAAATTCGAGATTAAGAAAAAGTCAAAAAGTTTTGCTGATGCTATCATTGATTTGCTGCTATTATTTATGCGGATTATTTTTGTCTGATATGCTTATATTGAAAATGACGTTGGTTGTACTGGCTGCAGTTATAATTATGAGTTTTTATTTTGAAATTAGTATAAAAAAATCAGTCATTTTTGCATTATTATATCAAGGATTATCAATCATAGTTGATTATATAGCTTATATTAGTAATAACACAATTATTTCAAAAGCGGGTGAGGTACAAAAAGGATATGCGTTAGAGGGAAGTTTGGTTGTTATTTTTAGCAAGATTACAGTATTTTTATGTATCTTACTGCTAAAAAAACACTTTGGAAAAAAATCAACAGAGACTTTACCTGACAAAATATGGGGAAGATTTTTGTTTTTTCCTGTATTTACAATAATTACAATTATAGCAATGATTATGACGTTTCAATATACAAAAAATGAAGTGCAGGCGAACGTTTTATATTCTATCTCTTTGGGATTGGCTGTGATGAATATATTTGTATATTTCCTGATTAACGATATTGTAACCAGTGAAGCTAAATTGCATGAAAAGGAAATATTGGGACTACAGTTTAAAAACCAAATTGATATGTACCGTTCTATTTCGGAAAATTATGAAATTCAGAAGAAAAAGTCACATGAATTTAAAAATCATATATTGTGTATAGAATCTTTATTGAAAGCTCATGAATATGACAAGGCAAGTAAATATGTAGGAAATATCAGCAATACTTTTATTGGAGAAAAAAATGTAATCAATACAAATCATGTGATAATAAATGCGATTCTTAATACAAAGTATCAGGAGGCTATCAGTAAGAATATTGTTTTTGTGTTTAAGGTAAATGATTTATCAAAAATTGTAATAGAGGATGAGAATCTGGTAGTGATTTTAGCAAATCTGCTAAATAATGCCATTGAAGCATGTGAAAAATGTGAGGAAAAGAAAACTATAAAACTAAAATTTGTGATAGAGGAAAATCTTATAGTTCTTTCAGTGAAAAATACATGCAGTAATCCAATTATTTACAGTGATAATGAAATAAAAACAAGTAAAAAAGATGAACCGGAAATGCATGGCATTGGCATAAAGAATATTATTCAAATTGTAGAAAAGTACAATGGCGAATATGTTATTAAAAATGAGGATAATGAATTTAGTTTTTCTATAATTATCCCATTATAATATGTGACCATAGTTTATGTCCATTTTCTGCAAAAAATGTTCGTTTTGTGCACGGATTATTGATTTTATCTATTATGTTAGATAAAATTATAAAAAGTAATTTTGGAGTAAGATAACAGAAGGAAAAATAACAAATGATTTATAAAGTGGCAATATGTGATGACGAGATTAATCAGTGCGCTGTACTCGAAAAAATAATTATTGAATATTTTAATAACAGAGCTGAAAAATGCGAGGTTGAAGTATGGTATGATTCTATGTCATTATGCAGAGACATAAAAGAATTCAATCCGCAGATACTTTTTCTGGATATTGAGTTACCGGGTGATAATGGGGTTTATGCAGGAAAATATATAAGGGAAACGCTTCATAATGACAGGATGAATATTGTGTTTATTTCTCATAAAACAAGCTATGCTATGGAGCTTTTTCAAATTCATCCATATGATTTTCTTATAAAACCGATAGATGATAATGTTTTGTATGATACCATGACTAAAATATTACAACTTGAAGATGTGCAGAAAAAAGAATTCAGATATACATATAATAAGACAGGATATTCTATTCCATATGGGGAAATTATGTTGTTTTCAAGCAGAAATAAAACTATTACTATATGCAAAACCGATGGTGAAAGTGTATCTTATTATGGAAAACTTAGTGATATTGTATCAAATCTTCCGTTTCAGTTTGTCTGCATAAGCAAGTCATATATAGTCAATATAAAATGTATTAAATCATGGAAAAGTGATGCTGTTTTACTGAAAAATGGTATGGAAATAAGTATAGCACAGTCTAAAAGGGCTTCATTTAAGCAAGCAGTTTTTAACTATGGAAGGAGTAAGGAAGTGATATGACTTTTGAAAAAGCAATGGTTATTTTGTTTACAAAGGTAGCTCAGACTGTTATTGTAGAAAGATTTACTCATACTTTTTTTGATAATGATGGAAACAGAGTGCGAAAGGTATTTGCATATTTATTTAGTGTTTTTATAGCGATATTTGTAAACTTGTTTTTTTATAAACCGATATTTAATTTCCTTAGTATTTTCTTAGGGCTGTCAGCAATTGCTTTATCATATAATGGTACGATAAAAAGAAAATGTATATTTGTTTTTTATATTTTGGCAGTAAGCTGTCTCATAGATTTAGTAGTAAGTGCATTTTTGATAAAGCCCTTTGGATATGATGGATATTCAGCTTTTGTAAGTATATTTGCTCTTTTATTATTGCATGCTGCACAGTTGATTACAGAAAGATTTTTTGGAAATGATTTAGGCATAGAGCTGAATAATCGTTATTGGTTGTTTATTATTGCGTCGTTATTAGTATGTATTATAACATCAATAGTAATATTTATGGATAAAACCGTGTCATCATTTTCTCTTTCGTTAGTCTGCGGAGCATTTCTGCTTGTGAATATTATTATTTCATATCTGATGGATGATCTTGTTAAGTCTTCTCAGAAGGCTTTGGAAAATCAGGTACTTAGAGATCAGGTTAGTTCTTATGAAAGAGAGATTATGCTTCAGAATGAAAACATGGAGGCATTAAGATCATTTCGACATGATATGAAACGTCATTTTGCAGAGATTTCGGTGCTTGCTTCAACAGGCGAAATAGAACAGATAAAAAATTATGTGTCAGCTATGGAGAATAATCTTGTAGAATCAAGGCGGCTGGTTGATTCGGGTAATACGGCGCTTGATACAGTTTTAAATTATATGCTTCAGCGTGCGGTGGATAAGAAAATTCAGTTGAATGTAAAAGTTGTGGTTCCGAGTGATTTAAAATTATCGGCATATGATATGAATATTATTTTTGGAAACCTTTTGGAGAATGCGATAGAGGCACAAAAAGATGTAAAAAATCCAAGCATAGATTTGGAAATTAATTATTTAATGGATTCACTTGTTGTTGAGATTAGTAACAGGTGTTTACAAAAAGTGATATTTAAAGGGGGATTGCCGATTACGACAAAACAATCTGTAAGAGAACATGGTTATGGATTAAAGAATGTAAAGAAAGTGCTTGATAAATATATAAGCACACTGGATTTTGAGTGTTCAGATGAACGGTTCACCGTGAAAATATTGATGAAAATTTAATAAATTCACCTTGAAAAGTACTAATTTCGCCTTTTGTATTCGGAGTAATTTGTTTTATGTATAATATTATCAAAAAGGGAGGGGCACTATGAAGAAAAAACGCATATTAATCGCATCAATCATCTTCATACTTATCATCTGTATTGTGACTGCGGTTTTTATAATAAAGAATAGAAACCGCAGTACATCCAATACAATGTACACATATGGCTCTGGAGATGTACGATGTAATTATTCAGAAGACAATGTACTGTATCTTGATGATTCCGGAATACTGCATCTCATCGATACGGCATCAGGCAAGGACATGGTCTATTGCGATAAGCCCAACTGCACACATGAAGGATTCTCGGGCTCCAATGAGAAGCCCTCATGTCCTGCAGCTTTTTATGGTTTAGAAGGAGCCGGAACGGTGCTTTACAATGACCATCTTTATTATGTAGGAAATATGTCGGATGAAGATATGACAGTTCAATATCTGTATGTTATGGACTCAAACGGTGAGAATCGTAAAAAAGCAGCCAAATTAGAGAATGTTCAGAATGTTACGGCTGTTTTGTACAGGGATAATTATGTTATAGGAGCTTACAGTAACAGAATAGAGCTTAATGATGAAGGACAGATTGTAAATGATGATAAGCCTGAAGCCGGTATTTTTGTTATAGATCTCGATAATTACAAGGTGTATATGAGTGATAAGATAACAAGCGAACAGGCAAATATTACGGACATATATTATGAAGACGAAGTAGTGTACTATTCGACTGTGCGGTTTGGAGATGATGTTACAGAGCTGATGATAGAGGAGGGAGCGTCAGATGATGCGGAGTCTTTTGCTTATGATAATATGCTTAATGGAATATATCAATATGATATAGCAGATGAAAAGACAACATGTCTGACGGAAATAGACCATATTAACGATCTTAGGCTGTTAGATGGCGATGGTTATTATTCGTCAAAGGATGGATATTTTGTGTTTGACACCGAAAGCAGACAGACAAGACAGCTTCCGATAGATGCGGATGGAAAAACACAATATGGACCATTAAAAAAGAGCGGAGACTTTTTATATTATGCCCTTTCTGAAGAAAAAAGTGATGAAGTGACATATTATCGCTTGAAGGATGATAAGAGTGAAGAACTGATGAAGCTGTCTACTGAAAAGGCATTTAGCATTGCAAGCATATGCGGTCAGTCGGTATATGTCACATATACAAATGATAACGGAAAGTTGTGCCTTGGGGTAATAAGTCTTGATGAATTGAACAAGGGAGTATTTGAACCAAAGGAATTGAGGTGTTTTGATGATGAAGAATAGTAAGAAAAAGGGTATTTTGATAGCGGTTGCAGTAGCAGTCATTGTTGTTATAGCAGTGGCGGCAGTCTGCCTTAACAGAAAAACGGATAATGCCGGAGCTGTCAGCGAAGGCCGGACAGAGTCGGCTGATAAAACAAAAAAGTCGGATAAAGCTGATAAAGAAGAATCAGAGAACAAAAGAAATTCAGATGCGCAGGTTATAACGTTTGCTATACCTGATATTTGTAAGATTGATAAGAATAATCTAAAGAAGTTCAACGATGCACTTGCTGCGGACGGACATGATTATGAGCTCGAAATCAAAACCTTGTCCTATGACAATTACGGACAGGCTGTTGAGGGAGCCTTGGAAAACGGTAAAACAGATATAGCATTCCTGGGTTTCGGTGATGCTGCCGGAAATAATCCGGTGTATGATCTGGTACGCTCGGATCTGGTCCTGAATCTTGATGATATCTTATCAGGCGATAAAGGAAAAACACTTTATGAGGCTTTTCCAAAGAATCTTTGGGAGATGGTTAAATGCGATAAGCATATTTATTCGATTCCGTCAGCACTTGCAAGTGGTGAGGGAGTAGTTTATGCAGCCTTCAACAGGGATTACGTTTCTGACGATGCGATAAGTGCATGGGATGGCAGCATAGACGGAATATATCAGATACTTCAGGGGGTTAAATGGGATAAAAGTGATACTCCGAGGTTCGAGTATCTCATAAACGGATATAGATTTGATGATATGCTTGGCTGTGAGATAAGAAACGGGCTCTGCTTCGACTATGATACTATGTCTGTTGGAAATCCTTTAGAGTCACAGAAATTTACCGGGTATCTGAGGGTGCTTGACCGGATGAAGAAAGACGGCTATATGTCTGATGATTTGACAAATGAGATAACATATCTCAACAATCCGGGGCTGAATGATGCTCAGATATTAAAAAATATCAAGGCAGGCAATTTTGCGGCTGCTTTATGTGTCGGTAGCGTGGATGAAAATTTCAAAAAGGACAATATCACGGTAAAGGAAGTAAAGACTTACCTTTCATCAAGGATAAACAGCTCCATCGGTGTAGCAAAGAAAGCAAAGGATGCTTCTGCTGTGATGGATTTCCTTAGTCTGTTATATGGAGATGAAAAGTACGGCAATATCCTTTTGTACGGTGAAAAAGATAAGGATTATAAGCTTAAAGATGGCATTGCAGAAGCTTGTGATGGAGGCAGTCTGGATGATGACTATCTGACGAAGCTTAGTCTTAATCTTTTCGTGAATGTTTATCCGACAAAGAACGAGAAATATGTGGACAATCGTAAGAAGGAGTTTTTTGACTTTTATGACAATGCCACATTGTCTCCGTTTATCGGCTTCGAACCGGATACTAAGAATATGGGTAGGATTTCAACAGATTTAGATGATTTCATGACAGGACTGCATGGTGCCACTGTAGATGATACTTTAGACGGTGCCGTACAAAAGCTTACAGCAGATGGAATGGACAGCTATCTTGAAAGCGTGAGAAGTCAGTGGGAGGAATATAAGCAATGACACTTGAATTGGAGGGGCTTACAAAAGTTTATAAGGATAAAACCGCACTGGATGATGTGTCGTTTTCATTTACACCGGGAATATATGGGCTTTTGGGACCGAATGGAGCCGGTAAATCAACTATGATGAATCTCATTTCTGACAATCTGACTCCATCAAAAGGCCGTGTGCTGCTTGACGGAAGGGGCATAGACGAGCTTGGAAGTGAATACAGGAAGCTTCTCGGATATATGCCGCAGCAGCAGAATATATATCCGGAGCTTAGTCTTAGGCGTTTTCTTTACTTTATGGCATCCCTGAAAGGATTAAAAAAGAGTGAAGCCGGTAAAGATATAGATCACTATGTGCGCATGGTAAAGCTTGATGATGTCCTTGGAAAAAAGCTTGGCGCTTTTTCGGGTGGAATGAAGCAGAGAGCACTGATAGCACAGGCACTCATAGGCAATCCCGGCATCCTTATACTGGATGAGCCAACGGCAGGGCTTGACCCAAAGGAGAGAATCAGAATCCGCAATCTGATATCAGAGGTTGCAAAGGACAAGATTGTTATTATTGCGACTCATGTGGTTACGGATGTAGAGTTTATCGCCAAAGAGATAGTTATGTTAAGCAACGGTAAAATAATAAGGAGTGGTTCTCCGTCAAAGCTGCTTAAGGAGCTGGATGGAAAGGTATGGAATATCTTTTTATCGGATAATGAGATAGATGAGGTAAACACCGGATACAAGGTGAGCAATATTTCAAGGGATGCAGACGGTGTCATAGCCCGCATTATTGCCGATTCGTATGATGGCAGATGGCAGAAGGAGGCTGTGAGGCCAAATCTTGAGGACTTGTATTTGTATCTTAATGGGGACTGAAAATGGATATAGTAAAAAACGAAATATGTAAACTATTGACTAAAAGAACAGTGCTTATTCTCTTACTTTTGCTTGTTCTTAATCCTGTTCTTGGACTGTATACCATGAATACCGTAAATGATGATGGGTATACAGATAAGGACTACAGCGCGCTGTATGGCGAAATAAGCAATTACAGTCGTGAGAATGTTTTGCCGGAAATTGAACAGAGGCAGATGACGGCAGAAGCTTACGGCAGGATTAGTCTGTGCAGCAGGGTATACAAGGAAGCATTGGCATGTCTTTCTTATGATGAGTATCTGGACTCTGTCAATGAAAAGGCTGACGAGATTTCGATTATGAATAAGTTTTCCGGCAATGGAGGCTTCGCAGAGAAAAATGCTGCTAAAACGAGCAGAGTTTACAGTAAGCTTAATGGTACAGTGCCTGAGGTTATTGATGCATCGGGACTTTTGAATATTACAGACAATGAGCTTACCGACTATGTGGCTGTGATTATGCTTTTTATCATTGCGCTCAACCTTGTTTTTTATGAAAAAAGCGAGAACCAGCTTGCATTGCTTAGAACAACTGCAAGGGGCAGAAGGCAGCTTATGGCGTCAAAGTCATTTGTGATGATTATGGCGGTCATTCTTATCACATTACTGTTGTATGGCATCAATGCAGTCATAAGCATGTGCTTTTACAATCCGATAAATCTGAAAAGTCCGCTTCAAAGTGTTTATCTGTACTATGGCAGTCCGTTTAGGCTTAGTATAGGACAATTTCTGGCATGCTATTTTCCTGTGAAAATAATAAGCTTTATATTGCTTGGCTTGTTTTTTATGCTGATATGCGCAGCGCTTGACAATATTATATTTGTGTTCGTTGCTTCTGCAGTGACCGTGGTTATTGAGGCTATCTGCTACACAACGATATCAGGAACCAGCTTCCTAGCCTTCCTTAAGTACATAAATATCATGTACGGAGTCAGGACAGGCAGACTTTTTTCTGATTATGTCAATATCAATCTGTTTGGATATCCGCTTAATACCGGGGTATTGTATGGCTTGTTCTGGCTTGTGTGTATAGCTGTATGTATTTTTGCGGTTACAAATTATCTCAATTCGGTGCATGAAAAGAAGCTGCTTTTACTGCCCGGCTTTGCCTGCGGCAAAAATACAGGCTGTCATACATCTTTATTTTTGCACGAATGCTATAAGGCACTTGTTCCGGGAAAAGTGTTACTTATATTGATTGTAGCAGCTATTTTTGTGGTATGGTGGAATCCGGCAGAGAAGCTTTCATATGACTCGGTTGATGAGGTGTATTACAAGGAATATATGGACAAATATTATGGACCTTTAACTGCCAAAACCAATGAGCTTCTGGATGAAGAAAGAGTAAAATACGACAGACTGTCAGATAACATCGCTTACGATATGGCACAGGGGAAGAGTGAAAGCTATATCAATATAAAGTACAAGGATGAACTGAGCAGACAGGAGGCATTCAACAAGCTTACAGCACATGTGGATTATCTTAAGACGTTAAATGAGGGCTGGCTGTTTTTTGAAAAGGGCTATGATATCCTCACCGACAGAACAGACTTCAAAAACCGTGATACAGCACAGGCCTTTGTGTATGTTATTCTCCTAATAGCAATAGCCTGCGGTATATGTGGAGCGGATTATGCAAACCATGAAATCCGTCTTTTAAGGACTACCCGCCGTGGCAGGAAGCAGCATATGGGAATCAAATGCATACTTGGCTTTTTGGGCACTGTCACAGCATTTGCACTTGTATACATTGTGCGGCTGTGCAATGTGCTTTTGGCATATGGCACGCAGGGGCTTAATGCTCCGGCAGCAAGTATGGAGCATCTGTGGCGTGTTTCGCAGAATATATCGGTAGGGCAGTATATACTTATCATAATGCTGATGCGCTTTATAGGGGGATTACTGGTCAGCCTGTTTGTTTTTGCGATGTTTAAATACTTAAGAAGCGGCATGTCTGTGATTATATCATGCGTCCTTTTTATTGTGCTGCCACTGGCGCTTGTGGCTTTTGGGGTGACGAATGCGCAGTATATGTTGTTAAATCCGCTGCTTCTTGGAAATATATTCTAAAATATATTTTGAATTCACTAGGAAAAACATTACAGATTGTTCCAATGAAATAGATAAAAAGCATCTGTCCGGAAAAACCGGATAGATGCTTTTTACTATAGGACAAAGTTATAATTTTTTATAAAAATCTGTGATGCGGTCCATGCGTGCCCCCATATTCATAAGCAGTGCATCCGCAATAGTAATTGCAGCCATAGCTTCAACAACAACAACAGCACGTGGCACGATAATCGGGTCATGACGTCCCTTGATGGAAATCTCTATATCTTCACCGGATTTATTTACGGTGTGCTGTGTAGCTGCGATTGAAGGAGTAGGCTTTATGGCAGCTCTGAAAATAAGCGGTGAGCCGTCTGTCATGCCGCCGAGAGTACCACCGGAGTGATTTGTCTCTTTTGAAACAGCGCCATCCCTCATAATAAAGGCATCATTGTTTGTAAGTCCGGTTGCCTTTGCTGCATCAAAGCCATCGCCGATTTCGAAGCCCTTTACAGCTCCGATAGACATAATAGCTTTTGCCAGATTGGCATCAATTTTCTCGAATACAGGATCACCGAGCCCGACAGGAAGACCTGTGATGACACATTCACACACACCGCCTGAGGAATTGAGTGATTTAAGGCATTCCTCCAGATATTCAGAAGCTTTTAGCGCTGCATCGGCATCAGGCATATAAAGTGAATTGTTGTAAATCTCATGGGCATCAAAATTAACCTCATTAATTGTAACAGGACCTATTGATCTGGTGTATGTAAGAAATTTTATGCCAAGGCCCGAGAGCATCTTTACAGCGATAGCACCTGCTGCAACACGGCCTATTGTCTCGCGTCCCGAAGAACGACCTCCGCCTCTGTAGTCTCTGAAGCCGTATTTCTCATTAAAGCAAAAGTCAGCATGCCCCGGACGATAGTACGAAGCAATCTCACTGTAATCCTTTGATTTCTGATTTTTATTCCACACAACCATAGAAACAGGTGTACCTGTAGTCTTTCCCTCAAACACACCGGAGAGAATTTCAACCGCATCATCCTCCTTGCGTGGAGTAGTGAACTTGGACTGTCCCGGCTTTCTTCTGTTTAAGAATATCTGAATATCCTCCTCACACAGCTCAAGCCCCGCAGGAACGCCGTCCACAACGACACCTAAGCCCTTTCCGTGTGATTCTCCCCATGTTGTTACCTTAAAAATATTTCCGTATGATGAACCTGCCATGATGGTCTCCTTATTATAATAATGGGTAACTATTTAAACCTCTGAGAACAAAAAATGATACATCATGCTTGCATGTAAACAGCATTTTTGGTTTTCAATGTGACTCGAATAGTTACGATAATAAATACATTATAATTAATAGCAAGTTGAATAGTCAAGAAAACTATGATATTATTTTATTTAGATAACTTTCGAACTATGTTTGTGTATAATTATGTGATTAAAGGGTCAAAACGGATATTTACATTTTGGGAGAAATATGGCATAATGCTCTTCCGTGGTTGCGTGGAGATGAGTTCGATGCGGTTATGAACTATCCGCTTGGAGAGAGCATCAAGGATTTCTGGATAGTCAGAAAGATGGGCTGGGTGGATACATATGTGGAGGTTATAGTCAACTGCTCTGATGAGGATATTGAGGTGCCAAAGGACGGCGAGGTACTTTTTGAGAGACATTGCATAGATACCACACTGCTGACCAACGGAATATTAATCAGAAAAATCGTAGGCAATGGCGATAAGTAAAAGAAACAGGAGAATTAAACGAAAATATGGCTAAATATGAGTTACTAAAACAAGAGGGACGTGCCAAGAGAGGTACATTCCATACTGTGCATGGAGATATACAGACACCTGTATTTATGAATGTAGGAACAGTAGGTGCGATAAAGGGCGCTGTCTCTACGGATGATTTAAAGGAGATAAAGTGTCAGGTTGAGCTGTCAAATACATATCACCTGCATGTAAGAACCGGAGACAAAATCATTAAAGAGCTTGGCGGACTGCACAAATTCATGGTGTGGGACAGACCAATCCTTACAGATTCCGGCGGATTCCAGGTGTTTTCACTGGCAGGTCTTCGCAAAATAAAGGAGGAGGGCGTGTACTTCAACTCGCATATTGACGGTGCTAAGATTTTTATGGGACCTGAGGAGAGCATGCAGATACAGTCAAACCTCGGCTCCACGATAGCTATGGCATTTGACGAGTGCCCATCGAGTGTTGCAGACAGACAGTATGTGACAAACTCTGTAAACAGGACCGCGCGCTGGCTTGAGAGGTGCAAAAAGGAGATGGCACGCTTAAACAGCTTACCGGATACTATCAACAAGGAGCAGCTTTTATTCGGCATCAATCAGGGAGCTATTTATGATGATATAAGAATTGACCATGCAAAGCGCATTTCTGAGCTTGAGCTGGACGG
>UMFC01005579.1_pt1 | contig 12224 bp, 8 predicted proteins | sample 1964931 | NCBI WGS metagenome assembly UMFC01 (sample SAMEA4836038, study PRJEB28245) | human gut metagenome | biome: gut microbiome; material: fecal sample | place: Denmark | collected 2008 | reverse complement strand
CTGCCGGTGTCTCTACCGGATAGGTCTTACCGACATTCGGTTTCCGATAACGGCTCACCGGCTCTCCGCAACCGTCACCGTCCTTATCTTCACCGATAACGGGCCAATCTTCCGTCCACTTCATCGGATTCAGATGAATGACTCGCCCATACATTGCTTTATCCTGAAAATGCACAAACCAGGATTCACCGGAATTCGTCTCTACCCAAGCGCCCTGATGCGGCCCGTTGATGTCCGTACTTCCTTGTGCCATCACCCTCCTCACTTCGTAAGGGCCATAAACATTCTTTGAACGGAGCGCCAATTGCCAACCGGTAACCCCCCCACCGGCAGGAGCCAATATATAATAATACCCATTGCGTTTGTAGAACTTGGGGCCTTCCACCGTATGGTTCACCCCGTCATTGCCATCAAATACCAGCACCGGTTCGCTGATGACTTTCGTTCCTTCCGGATTCATTTCGCATACCGTGACGACACTGTTGAAAGCAGCGCGGCTTCCTGCCCAAGCATGAACCAGATAAACCTTACCGTCTTCATCCCACAAAGGCGTAGGGTCTATCATGCCTTTTCCGGCCTTTACCAATACCGGTTTCTCCCATTCACCTTGCGGGTCTTTGGCCTTCACCATAAAAATCCCGAAATCCGGGTCTCCCCAATAAATATAGAACTCGCCGTTATGGTAACGGATGGAAGGAGCCCACACGCCCTTTCCATGCTGAGGCTTATTGTAGAACTCTTCCGGCTCGATAACTTTCAACGCATAGTTCACCAGTTTCCAATTCACCAAATCTTTGGAGTGGAGAATGGGCAACCCCGGAGTACAATTAAAGCTGGAAGCAGTCATATAAAAATCATCGCCCACCGCACACACATCCGGATCGGAATAGTCAGCGTGCAGAACAGGATTCATATACGTCCCATCCTTCCGGTCGGCAACCCAAACTTTGGAAACAGACTGCCCGCATACAGCCTGACAAAATGCAAGTACTCCAAACAATATAAAAAACTTCTTTACCATAACAACACCTTCTTTGAATAATCTATCATCTATACGTTCAAAGGGAGAATTACACCCAAACCTTTATAATATTTTTCCTTTATATTTTTTAAATCCCTTCGCCTCTTTCGCCTCCACCGGTACAAAACGAACCGCAGCACCGCCACTGGGCTTCAGGTCAAACTTCATCGTCATGGAAGCATCCACCAATAAATAACTGCATTCCACCTGCGTGCGTGTCTTCACCTTTTCGCCGCCATCGGTATAGACAGAAGCAAGATAGACTTTATTCTTATCCAAGAAATCCAAAGGAATTTCTTCTTCGGAACCTTCATTATTGGTCATCGCTCCCAAGAACCATTCCTGCCCTTTACGACGGGCCATCGTTATGTTTTTGCCGGGAGCGCCATCCAATACTTTCGTATCGTCGAATACAGTTTGCAAGTTCTCAAACCATTCCATTTCCGGTTCTCCGTGATAGAACGACGGTTTGTCATACCAGAAGATAGTTTGCAGCGGACTGTAGAACACGAGCGATGCTGCCAGTTGGTGGGCATGAGTCGTTTTCAGCCGTTTGTCGAAATAACAGATCGTATAGTCGGCTGCACCGTTTATCATGCGAGTGAAGGGAAGCGTGACATTATGAGTTGCATCGGGAAACTCTTCGTTTCCGCAAATACCTTCCTGAGTCAATAAATTCGGATAAGTACGACTGAAGCCTGAAGGGCGATACTCATCATGGATATTCATCAGCAGATGGTTCTCTGCTGCCAAGCGGACCATGTCGTGCAACCAGGTAGCCCAGCGATGGCTGGCGTATTGTACGAAACCGGATTTCACTCCGACAATTCCCCATTGGCGTAGCAATGGGAAGAGTTCACGCATTTGTTTCATGAGTGCATGCTGGTTGACGTACACCCAGATGCCAACTCCTTTCTCCTTACCGTATGCTACTACGCGGGGCATATCCAGTTTGTCAACCACTTTTGTAGCATCCCCGTCATGTGAAGTACAGGGCATATACCATTGCCAGTCGAAAAGCATATACGGAATATGATGTGCTGCACAGAAGTCGATGGTAGCAATAGCCCCTTCGGTGGTGATAGTCGTTTCGCGCATAATCTTGCCCGGTTTCACCCATGCGGCAGCATCGGCAATTTCGCACGGCGGATTCAGATTCGGGATGATATCATTGTGTTCCAGCAATTCACCCGGTTTGTCGGCTGCCATGACTATCTTCCAAGGAGTGGCATAATAGGTCACCACATCTACGGGGCTATACATTACAGAAGTCAACGTGTTCTTCTTATCGGTGGAGACGAGGTATTTGGTCAGGCACCAGTCGTCTACATCCGCATCTGCCAGTGCGGCCCATTTGCCATTCGGGAGTTCAAACGTAAGGGCACGTTCCACCGGATGTTTGATATCATCGATATTCAGGCGTTCGAAGAAAGCCTGTGCCCATTGTTCAGTCCATGCTTTTGTGCCTGCCGGTAAGGCGTATTCTGTGAGATCACCTACTACTTTATGAAAGATAGCCTTCGGATGTTCCGGGAAGAAATAGCGGAAAGCCACTCCTTCATTATAGGCACGTACCTCTATATTGAGCCGATAACCGGAGTTGTCTTTCTTGGAGAGACAAAGGGTGCCGGCCCGGTAATGATCGCGTACACTGCTACGCTCACCGTAAAGCGGCTGCCAGGTGAGGTTTGTTTCGGGCTGGTAAGTCACGGAGTCCACTTCCAGATTGTCCATCCAGCAGGCAGGCTGTTTCAGATTTCGAACTCCCAAAGCCATTTCCCATATCCGGTTGTCCAGTTCCAACCCGGCACGCGACTCATTGACTACGGGTTGTGATTTGTAATCTACCCGATAACAAAGTTCGTTTACCGCAGGTGAAACCTGCTTTTGGTAAAATACTATTTCATGTGTTCCGTCAGGAGATGCCAGCTTCAGTTCCTTGCCATTGTCCGCAAAAAGGGAAGAAGCGAGAGCTAACATAATAATTGTTGAGCCGATAGTCTTCATATCCTCGTATTTATTGTTTTTATATAAATACGATTTAAGATATGGGGATACTCAATGTATTCTATCTTTTTAGGGAAATAATGTTCGAGACAGTTTGTGAAATGACGGGACTTCCATAAAATGACGAGAAACCATCTTCCTTTTGTGAACTTCCCTGTACATGGGCTATGAAGAATCCATATACCCGGCCCTGTTTATTGATCCATGGATAGGCGCCGGCCCAACCCGGTGAACTGATCTGATAGGCTTCTCCTGTTGCTTCATCAATGAGTTCCCTCCATTCTCCCAAACCGTATATACCGGTATGATATTTTTTCAGTGCACGTTCTACGTATTCACCCGGGTGAACTTCCGCATTTCCCACCTGGTCTGCCTGCATTTCATGTATGGTTTCGGGTTTCAGTATTTGCTTTTCTTCAAATACGCCATTGTGGTAGATCATATCAAGAAAACGCATGTAGTCGTGCAAAGTGGTACAGAGACCTCCACCCAGCATGGGAGCGTGTCCGCCATCCGTATTCACGGGCGTGAAGTGAGAGCTTTTCATTCCTAAAGGTCGGGCAATTAATTTCTGGAATAATTCCTCAAATTCTTTATTCATCGCTTTTTCTGCCATCCGGCCGGCTATCTGCATGGCAAGTCCGCCATATTCAAAACGAGTGCCGGGAGTGAAAACCGTGTCAAGTGGAAGAATCTCCATGACTGCCGAATCCAGCTGATTGTAATTGTCTACGCGTGGTTCCGGCAGGTAAGGGCGAACGCCTGATGTGTGCGAAAGCAACTGACGTAAAGTAATCATTCCTTTTACGTCGTTTTTAAATTCAGGAATCCATTTCTTTACATTATCATTCCAATCCAAATCGGTACGGTCTACTACCGCTCCGATGACTGCAGCTGCCACCCATTTTCCGGCAGAGGCTACATAGACTTTGGTATCGGGAGTGAATTCTTTATAGTTTTTCCAAAAGATAATGCTGTCATCTCTAACTACGCAAATGGCTGCACCGGGATAATACTCTTTGTCTATCCAACCGGTAATAATGGAATCGAGTGGTGCAAAATTATAAACCGCCTGCCTATTACTGACAGGGCGGCATGACAGGAATAAAAGATAAATTCCCCAAAGAGAAACTGTAAGAAGATTCTTTTTCATCTACTTTGTTTTTAAATCCCAATATATAACATAACGTTGATGGTGCACATCGTACAGAGGTTTCAATATAGTACCTTCCGCATTTTTGAATTCCAGTCCTTTACCTGTACGTTGTAGGTTGCGTTCCGGATGTTTTAAGTCTACTTGCAATGTCGTATTCAATCCTGCCGGGATATGATAATCGTAAGTATAATAATCATTGTATAATGCCGGATCAGAGAATGGTGCCGGAGTTTGCATACCTTCTGTTCCCAATTCGCCGGCCAATACCAGCGGTCCGTATAGCAGAGCTCCCTTTTGAGGATTATCAGAAGTGGTTTCCAGCTGCAGGCTCATCGGATAATTGGCTTCAATGCGATCACCGTCTTTCCACTGGCGGGTTACAGCAATGTATGATCCCGGTTTCTGCTTTACCGATACTTTTTTCCCGTTGACGTTTACTTTCACGCCTTCACTCCATGAGGGATAGCGCAGATAAATCGTAGTGGTGACAGGTTTGTCTGTTTGGATGGTCAATGTAGTGTTTTCTTCTGCTGGGAAACCTGTTTCCTGACGCAGAGTTATTCCTTTTGCTTTCCAGTTTACTTCTGACGGAATAAAGAGATTCACGTAAATTCCTTTTTCATTGTGACAATAGATAGCTTCTCCGTATTTGGCATGACTTTCAAAACCACTGCCTACACAACACCAAAAGGAATTCTCCCGGGTACTATAAACTTTGTGAGAGCCGGAGAGTAAGGGCAAGAAATAGGATACCATTCCCGTTTCAGGATCTTGTTGTCCAAGAATATGATTATAGAGTGCACGTTCGTAGTAATCGGCAACTTTGGCATCTCCCGTCCAGCAGAACAGGTGACGGCTTAGTTTCAGCATATTGTACGTACAACAAGTCTCACCGGTATATCCGGTCAGATGTTTGGATAATTGTTGTGGATCGAAATAATGCTCTTTATCACTACTGCATCCCGGTGCAAAGGTATGGTGGTCTATCATGGTATGCCAAAAGAAATCTGTCAATTTCCGACTGTCGTTATCCTGCGTCAGCTCGTAGTTGCGTGCTTCGGCAAGAACTTTTGGAATAAAGGTATTCGTGTGCTTGGTACCTAAATCATCGCGTTGTTCTTTCAGCGGATCTATCACATCATTGTGATAGAAGAATTCGGCAAGCCATTGATAACGCTCGTCGCCGGTGATGGCATAAAGATTATAAAAAGATTCGTTCACACCGCCGAACTCATTCCGTATCATCCTTTTCCGGGTGGCTTCATCCAGTGGTTTAAGTTTATTATAAGCCCAGTCGCCCATGCGGGTCACAACTTCCAATGCCGGTTTGTTATCTGCATAGAGGTATTGGTCAATCAATCCGGAGAAGAGTTTGTGCAGTGTATACCAGGGTGCCCATACACTTGTCCCACGTATGTTCCGATTAATCAATTCTTCCGGATATGCACTGAGATATCCGTTTCCCAAAGCCGCCTGTACCTCTGCCAGACCTGTAACAAGGCTGTCGCCCTTCAACTTGAATATTTCACTTCCGGTAGATGCGTACATGAGCGCATAGGCTGATAGTAAATGCCCTGTTGTGTGTCCGCGCAGTTCACAGTCCAGCGATTCCCAACCACCCAGTTTCTTTACGGTCATATATCCGCCTTCACGCCCGGCAAATACTCCGGCATTGTTGCGGAAACCGTGCAGCAAACGATTGGTTGCTATGGAAGTCATCCAAGCGGAATCACGCATCATATTGTCGCGAAAGCGGCTTGGCAATAAACGCACGTCCTTTAAGTCGAAACTTTCTACCTGCATCGGTGCGGTCGTCACTTTTTTCATTTTTCCGGCATGCTGTCCGGGATAAACGGATTGGGCGGAAAGACCGGTTGATAGAGCCGCACAAATTGTCATTAGGATTAAACTCTTATTTCTCATAACCTTTTTATTAATTCTTTCTTTATATAAAAACTACGTTCCACCGGCTCGGCCGTCTGCACCTTACCTGCAACGCCGTATTGCCAGGCAACTACCGTCACTTTTACCGGAAATTTGCTGCGAGGAGGAATAGGAGTGAATACAATTTGGTCTCCTTCTATCTCGGCCGGACCTTCTTTGATGTAGTAAGAGACCGGCAGTCCGCAATCACTTGTGGCTTTTAAAGATAGAGACCCGCTTCCTGTTTCCACATCGGGCAGTCCCGGAAACAGTATATGCTGCCTTTCTCCTGCCGTATTCCGGTAGGGGATGCGGATACTGACTTCCTGAACGGCACTTTTATACCTCCGGTCTCCTGTCTGGCTTGCCAGCAGGCATATATCACCGGTGCGGCGTGGGTTATCCATACCCATCCGATAGAAAGATACCTTAAATGTCGTGTCATTTACCTTTTCTACCGGTCCGCAGATGCGACTGATTGTCGGCGTTGCATCTGCGTGTTCGTCAGACAGTTTCGTTCTCAGGGAATCCGTACATACGGCTTTCAGATGGAAAGTAATTCCATCGGCTTTCGGATTGAAGCGAGGCTGTACACGTACATGCTGTTTCTTGTCGTATGCCAGCAGACTGCCGCTTTGTTCAAATCCCAGATACTGTTCTTCCTTACCGCGACTTTGCACATACCGTGCTTCAGTCGCTTCTGCCATTTCACGGTCAAAATACCAGAAGGCGTCATGCACATCGCCTTTATATTGTGAGTAGAAAGCAGCTTTGGCTCGTTTCTTCTGATTGGGATGCCAGCGTTCTGCCAGCCAGCCTTTGGTCGGGTTTATCGGATTCAGTTTTACTTTACCGTCTTTCGTCACTTCATCCGTCAGTCGCAGGCAGACAGCCTTTTCCAGAAACAGAGCGATGTATGCGGCTGTTTCATCTGCCACATCAAAATGTCCCCGTCCTGCATCACACAGAAACGAAATGCAACTTTCAGGATACATCATGCGGAAAGCCAGTGCCGGATTTACCCGGGCTTCCCACCATTCATATTCTCCTTCAATCATCAGTCCGGGTATCCCGTTGATATTACGGGTACGTCCCCATTCCAGATTCTCACGCCCGTAGCCGGTCAAGTTCGTACGCGGAGCATCGCCGTGCAGGGAGATGACGGCCAAGGTACGTTCCGCATTCCATGCGGCAAAGTTCCAGGGATAAGTAGCCATGGCCGAATGGCCTATGGGCACGATAGGGACATTTTTCAGTTCGCTATATCCGCTGACGTCTGCCAAGTCGGCCATCATTTTCTCGAATATCCGTTGTGTGCCTTTCGATACATCCCATTGCTGGTCGATGCCGGGTGTTATCCATACAAAGCCGATTCCCAGCTTCTGCATCTTCTCGCGGAAAAGGGGATTGTCAAAAAGAGTTTCTTCGCTCATATTGTGTTGTCCTACAAGAATTGCTTTCACCCGCATACAGTCGGCGGGTATCCACAAGAAAGCCGTAGGATTCCGGTTCGTTTCGTTGGAGACGAATCCGTCAAGAGTCACAGACCATTGCCACTCTCCTGCCCGCAGGCAGGGAGAGAAGTAAAGCAAGAGGATTATTGAAAAAAGCAGTCTATATCTATTCATGGTTCTTTGGTTTTAGAGCCTGTTCAAATTTTATTCAGCATTATTTTGAGAGTTCTTTCTGAGGATGTTTTTCTGTTTTTATGAGGAGCATAGCGGGCTATGTGACGAATAAAAAGAGGAAAACAGACCGGAAAGAAGCTTGGGAAGAAGCTGAAGAAATACTTTTTGAAGAAAATTTAAACTGGCTCTTATGGTTCACTTTATTTTAATTCCTTTTATAAACTCATTGGTTACTACTCCTTTCAGGTCCTTCATCCGTTCTCCATTGATTACTACATTTTCAAACGTCACGTTTTGCACGGTTCGTTCTTTGTCCAGTCCTTGCATCAACGATGGATTCTCTCCTACTCCTGTGTACGTAATGTTCCTGAAAGTAATGCCGTCAATGCCGCTTCCCGGCTGTTTATCATATTTCCCGTTGAAGCGTACTTTGACATAGAAAAGCCGTCCTTCCTGAATATTCTCTACCCGGATATCTTCAAAAAGAACATTACGGACCTGGTTCTTGTCACCGCAATCCACTGTCATGCAACCTTGATAAATCGGGTCATCCTCGTCATGTTCCAGAATGTCGATGTGGCGGAAAGTCAAATTTTCTATTACTTCTCCCGTAGGTGAATCGGGGTCGCCATGGCCGCCTACATTGATGGGATGTGCCACATCTGCCCAAAGAATGGAGTTCTGCACAGTGATGTCGGACGAACCTCCCCACCAGTTCCAGCGGTGATTGTACAGAGCGATGCAGTCGTCCGAATTGCGCATGAAGACATTGTCAATCATCACACTGCGGCAGCACATCATGTCAATGCCGTCACTCCAACCCTTGCAACTGAATGATTTCAGGTTTTTGATGGTGATTCCCGTTGAACCGCCTCCGAATACGGTATAATGATCAGGGTTCACTACGGTAATTCCATCTATCAGCACATTCTTTGAGTCAGTCACTTCAATGCCCCGTATCGGATGGTCCAAGATGCCTCGTCCGATAATCCGGACATTTTCCGCTTTGTCTACCAGAAGTTTCGCTTTGACTACCGCTCCCGGTGCCAGATACACGGTGGTATTACCGGGAATACGGATTTGATTATTAGGTAAGTCTTTAGGACGGTGGACTCCCGGACCGAAGTACATGATGCCTTTTGTCTCTTTATCATATTTTTCTGTTTCCAAAGGATTGGCAAAGAGATGCAGATTGTGCAACCGGTCGCCATCAAATTCAATAGAGAGATACTGTGGCTTTTCCAAAGTGAAAAGAATGGCGTTTTGTATCTGCTTGTATTCAATACCTTTACTCAAAGGGCGTATGGTCACTTCGCGCACGCTGCCATTGTTCTTCTTCACCATTACCTCTACAGCACTTCCCATATCAAATTGCACCATGGAAGCATTCTGCACGTTGTCCATATCTACCTGTACGTTGTATTCAAACAAGTCTTTCCACTCACCGCCGGGGATGCGTACACGTACCGTGTAGTCGTCATTATGGGGCATGCCCGGATTTAAACTTTCAGGATATGTCACTAACTGTGCCTGTACTCCTGCGGTAAAGGCCAACAATAACATCACTACTAATTTGCAAATCTGTTTCATAAGTTCCATCGTTTTCTACACAAAATATACGATTGAAAGCCGAAAAGCACTTAATTTGCACAAATTTCATTAGCCCTACTAAGTGAACATCCCGTAGAAAACGTATTTCTACTTAAAACAACAATAATGCTATTACCAATGAAACTAAGAAAACTAATCCTTATCTCCGGCTTATTGCTCGGATTCGCTCAGACTATCGGCGCGCAAAACCAGTTAATCACCTATCCCGCTCCTCAGGAGGCGGAATTGAAGGACGACTTCACCGTCAAGGTGCGCCAACCGGGTGGAAAGTGGCAAACGATAGCCACCTATCCCGTCAAAGTGGACGAAGTAAAAGAGGCCCGGCACCATGTAAAGCTGGCCTCCATGAGCTATTTCGACTTCGATGGTGAAGTGGAAGTGTCGGTCACCGCCCATAAGGAAGAGATAGAAACAGCCCGCATACGTCCTCTTTCCTACGGCATCACTCCGCAGGTCAGCCGCAACACGCTTACTTTCAAGCTGAACTCTCCCCACAACTTGTCGATAGAAGTGAACGGCGACATCTTCCACAACCTGCACCTCTTCGCCAATCCGATAGACCGGAACAATCCTCTGAAACCGGGTATGAACCCGAAGAAATTAAAAAAGAACCGCAACTTGATTTATTTCGGTCCGGGCATACACCAATTACCGGGCGACACGCTGGATGTACCTTCAGGCAAAACCGTATACATTTCCGGAGGAGCCATCGTCAGAGGGTGCATACGAGCAAAGAATGCTGAAAATGTAACTATCTTCGGCCGGGGAGAAGTACATCCCGAAGGACGTGGAGCAGGAGTCAGCATCATCAACTCCAAAAACATCCGGGTAGAAGGCTTGATTACCACCCAATGCCCCACCGGTGGCTCAGACAGCGTGACGATACGCAACGTAAAGGCCATCAGCTCCTATGGATGGGGCGACGGGATGAACGTGTTTGCCAGCAACAATGTACTGTTCGATGGCGTATTTTGCAGAAACTCGGACGACTGTACCACTGTTTATGCCACCTGTATGGGCTTCAAAGGCGGATGCAAGAACATCACCATGCAGAATTCCACCCTCTGGGCGGACGTGGCCCATCCCATCTTCATCGGACTGCACGGCGATGCCGAAGGTCAAGAAGTAATGGAGAACCTGAACTATATCAATATCGACATCCTCGACCATAAAGAAAAGCAGATAGACTATCAAGGCTGTATGGCCATCAACGTAGGAGACAACAACCTGGTCCGCAACGTGCGTTTCGAGAATATCCGCATAGAAGATTTCCGTCAAGGCCAACTTGTCAACCTACGCATCTTCTTTAACAAGAAATATTGTGCGGCTCCGGGCAGAGGAATTGAGAACGTGCTCTTCAAGGACATCACCTACAACGGAGAGAACGCCGAACTGTCCATCATTGCCGGCTACAACGAAGAACGGAAAGTGAAGAACATCCGCTTCGAGAATCTCAGAATCAACGGAGAAGCTATTTACGACGACATGCCGGGCAAACCGAAATGGTACAAGATGGGAGACATGGCACGCTTCTTCATCGGCGAACATGTGGAAGGGGTGACATTTACCAAATGATGTGCTTGTTGAGTGCAGGAAGCAAGGACTCCGTGAAACCATAACGCACTTCGCCGTTGGGATAGGCCAGCCGGTAAAGACGGAAAGCAGGGTCATACCCCTTTATTGTCAGGTAGCCACTCTGATAAAGTACCGGAATAGGGTCGACAATGTGGTCGACTGTTCATCGGTAGCCGTAAGTCCGTCCAGGCTCTGCACATCGAAATCCGTGCGTTGCAATATATCAATCAGAAAGGTAGGAGTGCCCGTAGAGAACCAGAAGTTCTTGTACTCCTTTGCATCGAAAGCGTTGAACAAGCTGAACGGATTATAGATGTCGGCACAATTCTTACTGAAATGATAGCCGTCGTACTGCCGTTTCAAGTGAGCGCAAGCTTCCTCATAAGTCCCATTGTTTGCCTTGGCCATTCGCTCGATGTCCGGTTTCAAGTCTGTGAGCAATTCTTGCTCGGTGATGCCGCAGAGTGCACTGAAATCATCGTGCATGCTGATGTTCTTCAGATTATTCAGTTCGCTGAAGATGCTCAGTTGGCTGAACTTGCTGATGCCGGTGATGAAGAGAAAGCGAAGATACTGCCCCAACCTCTTGAGGGGGGCTGAAGAACTTCCGCATCTCGTTGCGGAGCTGTTGCTGCAAGGCGGTGTCGGAATTGCTGTCCAACAAGGGGGCATCGTACTCGTCAATCAGCACGACAACCTGCTTGCCGATCTGCTCGGAAGCTCTCAGAATGATGCCTTGCAGACGCTCGGAAGCGGTCTTTTCCGCTTCATCCTTTCCATAAATCTTTTCCCACCGGTGCAGGAAGAGATTAAGCTGCCCCGTAAGGTCGGTCAGTTCCATGTATTTTGTTAGGCTGAAATCGATGTGCAACACCAGATAGCTTTCCCAATCCTTCTCCCAGCGCTCCATAGCCAACCCTCCGAAAAGGTCTTTCTTTCCTTGGAAGTAGGCTTCGAGCGTAGACACGAGAGGCTCTTGCCGAAACGGCGGGGACGGCTGAGGAAATAGACCCGGTCGGTATGTGTCAGTCTATAAACCAGTTCCGTCTTGTCTACATACACACAGTCGTTGTTGCGCAACTGTTCAAAGTTCTGTATTCCTATCGGGTATCTTCTGTAATCTTCTAACATGGCTATGGAGAAAATCAATGGTTATAAAGACAAAGGTAGGAATTTTACTTATTATATTCACAAACATCTCCCATGTTTCTCATGGCTTTTTCATTTAAGGGAGTTATCGGAAGTTAGAAGGAGTTATCACCCTGCAAGCTTAGGAGTTAAAAGCCGATAGTTCTGTTGATGT
>UMFC01005862.1_pt1 | contig 12657 bp, 16 predicted proteins | sample 1964931 | NCBI WGS metagenome assembly UMFC01 (sample SAMEA4836038, study PRJEB28245) | human gut metagenome | biome: gut microbiome; material: fecal sample | place: Denmark | collected 2008 | reverse complement strand
CATTTGCAATCTGATTCTGAATATTTTTACTCACAGAATCATTCGCCTGTGCCATTCCCATTGCTCCTGTCTGCGTATTCGTTCCGTTAAATCCATTAATTTTCATCATTTCGTTGTCCTCCTTGAGCTAATACTCTGAAATCCGTTTCCTGAAAATCTGTATAACATGATTTCTCTTTATTTTTTCTTTCGGCATATCTTTCTTCACAATAAACTGTGATGTTGTGAACCGCCCTTTTTTCGTTGTGAAGCAGTCTGAAAATGCTTTTCAGACTGTCGCAGTGCTCTTCAAATATTGTTGCAAGCAACATATTTTCATCGCTACCTGCGCAAAAAAACACTACATATTTCTGTAATTTCTGTAATTTACAAAATACATAGTGCCAATTTATTTCTTTATTCTACCTGCATCATAATGCTAAGGATTACTTCCTCATTTCCCTGCTCCAAAGATATATCTCCCATATACATTCTGGCAACCCGGCGAATGTTATTCAGACCCATTCCATGTTCCCTCCCAGATTTGGTTGTTTCTGGCAAATCGCTATCACCAAAATTAAGCTGACCCCCAAAACTGTTTTTTATGGTTATCATAAAGATACTGTTTTTCCGAAAAGAAGAAATGCTGATATACGGATCATCCCCACTTACATTTTCCATGCAGTTATTCAAGGCATTATTCATGATCACACTCAAATCAAATGCATTTAACTTCGTATTCTGCGGATAATGAAAATCCGACAGAAACCGAATCTGCCTTTCTTTTGCTTCTCTCAGCTTTTCCATCAAAATGACATCAATTACCGGACTTCCTGTCTTTATTTCCGGAGATACCTCGTCCCATTCATTTTTCAGATGTTCCAAGTATTCTGTAGCATCATCCATATTATTATGTGCCACCAGATGTTCCAGTGTCTGTATATGATTTCCCATATCATGGCGCATGGAGCGGATATCCCGATACAACTTTTCGACTTCCTCGATATGCTTTTTCATGTCACTGATCTGATTTAATACCAGCTCTTGTCCCCGCTGTTCTTCCTGCATCTCTTTCCAGTTTTGAAACATTACAATCACAACAAGAATAGCAACTATGGAAATCAGATAGTGTAAAAAGCTTAAAGCTCCATAAAATCCATATGTATCAATCAAGTTCTTTCCAGTATCTCTTTCGTATATCATGAGATAATATTGTAAAATGCCATACCCAGTGATGCCTACAAGTGAAGGTATAATAAGCATTACCATCTCTTTGACGCTCATTTCATCTTTTTTGTATATATACGCTTTATTGATCAGTCCTATTGCAACCGCAATAAAAGCAATACAAAGTACAATATCCAAAACTCTGGTTCCAACATATAGTCCGTATTGCAACCACACTTTTTCTGCGCTCATATTCCGAAATACAAGTGCTTTTGTAACAAGATCATCAAGTCTGGCTGCCATTGCAACCGTTAACCATCGGATTGAAAAGAACGTAATTGCAAGAAATATTTTCTGATATATATTTCTTCTGTCCTCTACATACATTGCAAGAAACGCTGCTATAACTCCAATCAGATATGCGGAAAAATTATCAATCTGTGGCGGAATCATATATAAAACAAGCATAATCGTAATATAAACAATACTGACTGCCACAGCCCCTTTTTTCTTTTTTATATAGGGACAAACAAATTTTCCAAAATAGATTCCTGTAATCATAAGGAGTGCAATAACAGAAATTTTCGATGTAACCATCCAGCATTTTTCTACCAAACTCATCCGATTTCTTTTCCTTTCCTCTGATTATATTTCAAATATTGTTTTACAAACTCAGAATAATTCTGTTTTGCAATCAATGCAGTTCCATTTTCCATCGTCACACAATTTGCATCATATTTCTTAACATATTTGAAATGTACGAGGTAGGCTCTGTGTGTACGGAAAAAATCTGCTCCCGCAATTTCACTCAGTTCCTGCAATTTTCCATAATATTCAATATTCGTATCCCGTGTATGGATAATGACTTTTCGATTATATACCTCGGCATACACAATATCCTTCAAAAACACTTTCATATGGCTTCCTCCGGACTGCACCATCATGTATTTTTCATCCGATTGATTTTCAGAATATTCTTTAATGCTTCTGACTGCACGTTTCACAACTTCCTCAAATTTTTCATCTGAAAACGGTTTCACCAGATAATGAAATGCTGAAACATCAAATGCCTGAAAAACATACTCCTCCACAGCAGTTACAAATATCAATACCATTCTTTCATTTTTCTGACGCAGAATCCTTGCCGTTTCCATTCCATCCATTCCTGGCATCTGAATATCCAAAAATAGAATATCCGGCTCACAACCACTTGCAATCAATTCATCACCAGATAAATATTTTTCTATTACTGCATCCGGTAATAATTTCTTTATTTTTTCTTCTAATATCAATCCTATAGATTTTTCATCATCGCAGATTGCTATTTGCATCTTGTCACTTCCTTACTTACATACAATTATATTTATTATATCGGAAAAAGTCTTTTAATAGCTAGCCACCATGTTGTGAACCGACCTTTTTTTGTTGTGAAATAGCATATCACTATATTTCTTCCACTCCATCCACTCCATCCTTCCAAAAGTACTGATGAATATATTATTATTCACTCTATTATTTCCACATATTTTGTTGCAAATAGATTATCTAAACTTTTGCACAACTATTTTCCTATAACCATAAACCCCGCCACTAGAACAATACTTACATACCCGGCATAAAAATAATCTTGCAGATCCAGACAAAACAAAATGATAAGAACACATACCTGTAATGCCGTTATGCAATGTGTTACCCTTGCATAATACCTTCTTTCTTCCTCATCAAGCGGTTTATTGATACTTTCCACTGGGGCAAGGACAATAATAATTACCACGGCAAGAACTCCGATCAATAAAATCAAGGCATTAGGAACATTTTTCATTACAGGCTCATATGTATAAACCGGAATAAATAAAATTGCCATTGATATCAAAAAACAGCCGATTCTACTCTTACAGTGGCTGCCCCCACTATAGCTTCTCAACGAGGCATAAAATAACAGGAAGACCAGAACAAGTCCCGGTCTCCCCGTCACAATGCCAAATATTCCAGAAGCCAAAAGGTTTCCTGCAACAACAATACCATTTTCTATCCCATATTGGTACAGTTCTGCATCCTCTTTTTGCACAATCCCCTTTTGTATCAATATTTCATTTATCTTCTTTGCAAATTTAGCAATCATACCCTGTTACCACCTTAAAATTTTCTAAGTTTTTTCGCATTATCCGGTAACTTGTCCTGTCCGAAAATAAACCAGCAGCAACGGTTCATATTTGTTGCAGTTACCGTAAGGGCAAGTGCTGCCACGCTGCTTAATGCTCCATGACTGAGTCGGTTCATCAATCTTCTTAATTTTGACATATATGTATGTCCTCCTTTTCATTTGATGAATGCACTATATCATACTTTACAGGAAAATCCGTCAAAGTGTAACAGATTGACATTTAAGTGTAACGCTTTGCATTTATTCCTTCACTTCAATTCCATAGAGCATTGCAGAAACCTCAAATATATCCCCTTTATCTGTAAAACTGACCGTTCCATTGTATTTTTCTACCACTTTACGAACACTCTGAACACCATGCCCATGTCTGATATTATCTTTCTTGGTTGTTTTCAGGCTTTTATTTTTCTTTCCTGTTTTGCTGTTTGTTATTATAAGAAGCAAAATCCCGGACTGGTACTTATTTTCAATCTTTACAAAACGCTGTCCCTCCGGCACCTTGCTACAGGCTTCTACCGCATTATCCACAAGATTTCCATACAATACACCTATATCCCCGTGATCAAGCTGCATCTGCTTTGGAATACGAATAGATGTTTCTACTTTTATTCCCCTTGCCTTTGCCCTGCCAAATTTAATGCGGAGCACAGAATCTACGATTGGATTATCAGAATACTGCTTTTCATCTATCTGCTCAAATTCCATGCACATCGCACCGATTTTCTCTGAAAGTTCCTGCCCATCACTATTTTCCACCAGATGATACAGTTCATGCAATTTATGTTTCATATCGTGCTTTAACTTCTGCACTTCCTTATTCTGTTTTTCTGCTTCTTCATAATAGATGTCTTTATAGTGCATTTCTTCCCTGTACATTGCATCCTCATACTGTTTTTGCACAAGATAATTAAAACGTTCCATCATATACAGCATAAAATAATCTGTCAGGACAATGGAAATTACAATACTGGCACACATAAGCAGGCTTTTTTCACCGCCAGCTTCCAATGACAAAAGAATAACAAAGCAACAATTCAACACCGTAAAGGTAAATACCATAACCAGCACACCCAAAATTTCTCTTGGAAAGTCGGCAATCTGCATCCCTTTCTTTGAAATCAATTTTGACAGAATATACATCACATTTCCACGAACAAAGCTGCATATTACCATTACAAAATAATATTTATAACTTTCGCCCACATGAAAATTCATCGCATGGAGTAACAGCAAGGCTACAGGTTCAAACAGCATTCCAATACCCATGAATGTCACAATATTTATAATTCTCGTCCACATTCCTGATTCATAATAAAATGATAACAGTATAAGCACAATCAAAAGAGTCGCAAGATTCAGATACGGATTTTTTATGCTGCTGACAAATGTCCATATAATTGCAGCAATGGTAAATCCAGCCCATATCCATACCTTTGATACTGGTTTCATTTTCTTATTGGAATGAAAATAATACATAAACACTGCCAGATCAAACAGGCTGATGGCAAAGCGTATCACATATTCCATCCTTAAACCATCCTCCTTACAAACTCCATATGTTTTTCTTTTAAATTCTGCTTATGGGAACGAGCAATCAGAAGTCTTTCTTCATTGTCCATCACTACTTCATCTCCCTCAATCGCCCTGATATGCCCAAGATTGATGATATATGATACATGAATATGGGCAAAGACCTTATCATCAAGCTGTTTCCATATTTCTTCAGTTGTCATATTTGCCTTGAAATTTTCTGAGATCGTATGTATCACTGCCTGACGACCTTTCTTCTCAAAATACACAATATCATCGCAGCTAATACGAAACTGATTTTTTCGGAACTGAAAGACAAAGTCACGCTTTATCATATGAAGATACTGCATGGCTTTTAAAAGGACGGACTCCAGCTTTTCCACTGTAATCGGTTTAGAAATATAGTCAAAGGTAATAACCTCAAAAACATCCATAACATACTGCGTATATCCAGTCAGGAATACAAACAATGCTTTGGCATCTATTTTCCGGATTTCTTTTGCAAGCTGCAAACCATTCATCTCCGGCATTTCAATGTCAAATATATACAGATGATACATTTCCCCATCATCTATAACATGCTTCAGCAACTCCTTCGCTGTAAAATACACTTCATAAGAAAACTGGTACTGCGCTAACTTATCAAAAGCACTTTCCAGCATTTCTACATCTGTTCTGCTGTCATCACAGACCGCAATATTAAGCATAACACTTCCTCCTTTTCGGGCTTGGAAGTAGGAAGCACTTCAATTTATCTAATCAACTTAGATAAATAAGCCAGCACACGGTCAAAAAAATCATTTCTCTGCTCCTTTGTGCTGTTCGCAACATAGTAATCCAGATTAAAATCTTTCATACTGCTCTCACCTGTTATCAGATATGTAGGATCAATTCCATATTTATGATAGAGTGTCAACACTTTATCTACAGATATTCCCGTTATACCCGCCTCAAGCTTTCGATAATGTTCTACTGTAACATCCAATGCATCCGCAATTTCTGACTTTTCGAGGTTCATATTCAGTCTTGCCTCTCTTAGTCTCTTTCCTATCTGTATATTGGCATCTTTTCTTCCTGTGTCCAAGATTTTGCACCTCTTTTCCATGTTAATCATATCAATGGGACTTTGATTCTCATAGTCCAGAAAACAACCCAACGTACATCATTTTATGCTCGTAAGTAGGTTAATTTGTGCTTTTATTAAAAAAACGAATGGCACATCTGATACCATTCGTCTTTATCTGCTTTATATTCTGTTGTAAATCCTATTAGCGGACGTTTTTTGGCTATTTATCATATCCATCACTGCATTTCTTTTACTCTGACATCCACAGTATTTTTAAAATTTTCAATCTGATGTGAATACTGTTCATTCATAAGCGTGGAATGAATCATAAAATCCGCTGTTGCAATATTATTAGCAATCGGTATATCATACACCTGTGCAATTCTAAGAAGTGCCTTAACATCCGGATCATGTGGCTGTGCTGCCAGTGGATCGGAGAAGAAAATAACCATGTCGATATTTCCCTCTACAATTTTTGCCCCTATCTGCTGATCTCCCCCTAATGGACCGCTGTTATATCCTTTTATCTTTAATCCTACATGATCTGCTATCATTCTCGCAGTCGTTCCGGTTCCTGACAGATTATGTTGCTGTAAAATTTCTTTATTATCCATACACCATTTCAACATATCCTGTTTTTTCCCGTCATGAGCAATCAAAGCTATGTTTTTTTGTTTTCCAATCGTCATTGTAAGATATTTAATCATCTGCGTACCCTCAAGCTGCCGTTTCTATTATTGTGTTCCATCCTTTTTCTGTACTCTCTTGGTGTAATCTTGTATCTATCCTTAAAAACACGGTTAAAAGTTCTTTGACTTTCAAACCCACAATCAAGACATATATTTGTAATGGAATCCATTGTGTTTTCCAGTGCCGCAACTGCATAATTTAACCGGACTCCATTCACATATTTACTAAAATTACAGTGAAAGGTTTCTTTTGCTTCGTTTTGTCCCACAACTTTATTATGGTCAGTACATAAAAAATAAGCCAAAAATGACATATCATAAATTGGACAAAATATGCACAAAATGATAAAATTAATGAACATAAGGATTGTATTGGACAGATTTTTAGCCATTTTTGACATACACTTTTTTATATTTCAATACAAGGAGGCACATATGTGCACAAATAATGCATATCTCAATCACTCAACGATTGATAGAAAAGATAAATCCAAGCCGCTTGTTGTAACTATGTGTGGAACATATAAGCTATACACACGTCCTAAACTGCCTACTTGGAGACCTCGTGGCAGACTTGATTTTCAGTTGATTTATATTGCTGCCGGAAAAGCCCATTTTCATTTTGGTCGTAATAGTGAAGAAGAAACTATTGTTCATGCCGGACATATGGTTTTATATCGTCCAAAGGAGCCTCAAAAATATGAATATTATGCCGAAGATCAGACAGAAGTCTACTGGGTTTATTTTACAGGTAGCGATGTAACAAATATATTACGCTCTTATGGATTGACCGATGACAAAAAGGTATTTTACTGTGGATCTGGTCCCTCCTATCAGAATCTTTTTCGTGCAATGATAAATGAATTACAAATGTGCAAGGATAGTTATCAGGAAATGCTTGAAATGTATTTAAAACAAATTTTTATAAAACTGCAACGATACTTTAATAGCAGCATAAGGATAGATAATTCCCGTGCTGCATAAACTATTGACATGGCTATTGCCTATTTCAATGAACATTACAGTGAATCAATCAGCATTGAAGAATACGCTGAAAAAAATCATGTAAGCACAAGCTGGTTTATACGCAATTTCAAACTTTATGTTGGCTCTACACCAATGCAATTCATTTTGCAAAAACGCATTTGCAATGCAGAAGCCCTGCTCTTGAATACGGAATATAACATAAACGAAATTGCTCAAATTGTTGGCTATGATAATGCTTTATATTTCAGCCGCATGTTCAAAAAGATAAAAGGCATATCTCCCTCAGAATATCGCAAAAATATATAATAAACTGCAACGGACAGAGAATATTTACACACTCTCTGCCCGTTGCAATTTTTGTCCAATTATTTTTTTATTTTGGCAAGTAATATCCCCTTTCGTGTTTTATAATGACAGCGTAAACAGAAAGGAAATGAACTTCCATGAGAAACAAATTCCACAACTTTATTGAAAACTTACTTAGCTTTTATGCAAACTTTTTCACACACAGATTTTACCCTATGTAATATGCAGTTGTCCCACAAACAGATCTTGCAGAACATTATGGTAATAGCCATAGGAAAGCGAAAGGAGATAGACTTCCATGAAAAATAAACTTCACAACTTTATTGAAAATATACTTAGCTTTTATGCAACTTTCTTCACAAGAGGATATTATCGTTTTTAAATATTATTTCATACTTTCCTCAATCTGCCCCGTCCGTCAAATCATAACTCATATCAAGAAAATCTAATATCTTCGCCTCCTGGACTGTCCCATCCAGAAGAATTGTGATCCAATTGCTTTTATCCATGTAATATCCCGGCAGAAAGCCTTTCATGTGTGTCATAACACTTATCATATCCGGCTTACATTTTACAATCATAATATCAACTCTATCTTGTGTATCCAATCCGATTTTAAAGCCTTCCAAATTCATAAATACTGCGTACCATTTTCCATTGTCATTACGAAGTATTTCACTATCTGGTGAATCATTCCACAGATATTCTGAAATTGTTCCATATGACATTATTTCTAATTACATTTTTTTCATCCTACTTGGTTTGCGTTTCTATGTTAATATACTACATCTACAAGTGCCTATTAAAACATTCTTTATCTTAAATAATAATTTATTGTCTTGTAATTACTTTGACTGTATATTAATTTTTAACTCTGGCAACATTTCGCTTACATATGTCATCTGTCTTGCAAAATTTTCTGCTTTTTCATTATTAAATTCTATTTTTTTGTCCGATTTAACTAATCCCAAAAATTCATCTGCTTCTTTATCCTTTATTGCATCATTTCTAATTTCTGGACGGTATCTATAATACACTTTAATATCATTAACGCCTAGCTTTTCTCTCATTTCAGTCACATATTTAATTATATCACTAGCCCAATTTGCAAACTGATCAACCAAAGGAATTTTATCATCTATCATAATTTCACTTCCAGATTCTGTAGATGCATACATCTCATAAGTTTGCCAATCAATTTCAAAAGAAACTTTTCCAACTGCTTTTTCATTATTATCTAAATAATATGCATAAACTGAACTCAAAATTTGCTTTTCTTTTATTCCTTTTTGCAATGTTTCTTCTATTGTCTTAGGAAAGCCAAAAGATTCTGATAGATTTTTTATTATGTCATATAAAACATAAAGCCTTACTCTTGTTTTAATATTCAAATTTGTATTTATATTACTCATATACCAACCTCCTTCGTATATTATTCAAAATTATCTTCTTTAATTAAATTCCTTGAGGCTGCCATAGTACTTAAATGTTCATATGAAATATTATTATCAACCTTTATAAATTTTCTCACCAACTCATTTATCTCGTCCAATCGAATATTTCCTTGTCTTTGTTCAAATTCTTTTACCATTAAATCGCAATTAGAAAAAAACATATCTTGTATTACATCCTTAAAAAAAGCTATATATTTATTGGAATAATTATTAACTAATCTTCTTATATCTTCGTATTTAATTTCAGGATAAAACTTTTTGAACATAAAATAAACAATATTGACTTTCTCATCTAAATTTGGTGTCCAAGTAAAAAAATCCATCCTACCATTTCTTATCAATGCTGGATACATATTTTTAAAATTATTTCCCAAAATAATTATGGGTATCCTAACATTAAACAAATAAGGAGAATCTGCTAAATTCATCAAATATCCAATCAAGACTTGAGAATTTGTTGTTTTCGATACATTTTCTCCTAAATCTGATGCAATACTAAGGTGGAAATCATCAATAACTATTACCGATAATTTCTTTGTTCTTGCAAGTTTTACACACGCTGCTTCATATTCCCTCTTAATCTTCTCTTTAGAATCCCCTTCATTTGGACCACACAAATCAGAACCTGAAAGATATTTCATTTCAATATTAAAACTTTCACATAATGTTTGAAGCATGAAAGTTTTACCCTCACCTCTGTGTCCTTGAATAGCCAAAAATAATGCTGGTTGCATTCCATTTATGTTACTACTATAATTCAAAATAAGATGCCTAAGAATTCTTTTTCTATATTCTTGTGGAATATAAACACCATTAAATAAATCTGTATTTTCAACATCTGTTTTTTGTATAAAAGACCTACTTGACCACATGTTACTTATACTCAAATTCATCTCCTCCCTTCTTCTTCTCTTCAATAGTCTTCAAAAAGGTAATATAATACTCATCCGAATTAAAATCTAATTCCTCATATTCTTCATGTTTATCTATTATCGGATTGGACTCAAATTCCAAATTATAATTAGTATCTTTCTTTGCCTCTTCATCCTTCTTTCTATCATCATTTACATCAATTTTTATATTTATGTTCTTATCCTTTTTTTTAAATCCTAAAATGGTAAATACAATAATTGCTACACCACCACTGCCAAAAATCAAAGAATAAAGAGGATTACTTATAATGTTGTTAAAGATTTCCATCTCTACATACCTCCTTTTTCTTATATAATATCACATTTGTGGGTTGTTTTCCACTTCACTTTATATAATGTTAAGATAACATAGAACTAATCTCACTATTAATCCACACCCTTTTTCCCAAAAATCAGAAAAGCTAAAAGATCGACACATTGATGACAAAACAAAAAGGCTGAGCTACAATAATCACATTAAAGCAACAGCCTCTATTTTTATACCTATTCTTATTGTCTTAATTTGAATACCGAAACCATACCGCTAAGTGTTGTAGCCTGAGCTGTAAGTTCTTCACTCGTCGCTGATGTTTCCTGTGCCGCAGCCGAATTATTCTGAACAACTTCAGCAATTCTTTCTGCGGTTGCCTCTACCTGTTCCATACTGTCTGCCTGTTCAATGGAAATTTCTTTTATCTTTTTCGCACTGTCTGCAATCGCCTGTATACCATCCACAACTTCTCTCAATGAAGTTGTGGCTTTCTCTGCATACATATTTCCATCTCCAACCTCATGAATAGCCGCCTCAATAAATGCTTTTGAATCCACCGCTGATTTTGCACTCTGTTCTGCAAGGTTTCTGATCTGATCCGCAACAACAGCAAAACCTTTTCCGGCTTCTCCGGCTCTTGCTGCCTCAATCGAAGCATTTAATGAAAGAAGATTTGTCTGGCTTGCAATATCTTCAATCTGTGTGATAATTGCTCCTATCTTCTCAGAGGTTTCATTTATGCGTGACATAGCCTGCACTAATACTTCCATATCTCCACGACTGCCTTCTGCAATCTCCGCATACTTATAGGCTTCATCGTAAGCTGTTCCCAATTCTTCTGCTGTTGTTTTTATTCCGCTTGTAAGTTCATTGATAGTTGCCTGCATTTCCTCAACCGATGCCGCCTGATCCGTTGCGCCTTCTGCTAAAGACTGTGCCGCTTCTGCAAGATTTGTGGAACCTGTAAGAACCTGCCCCGATGCATCATCTACCCCTCTTACAGTTGTATCAATCTCCTCATTCATTTTTCTTATGCCTGTCAGCAAACCGGTAAATGCTCCTGTATATACTTCCTCACACTCTGTATCAATCGCAAAATTACCATCTGACATTTCATTTAACATTCTGCCAGAATCTTTAATGATAACTCTGATTCTGTCTGACATTGCAGATACACCAGACACAAGTTCCTTAATTTCATCCTCAGACTCAACCGTTGGAAGTGGAGAATCTATGTCACCCTCTGCAAATGTAATAAATCTGTCCTTTAATTCATTTAATGGTTTTTCAATGCTCTTTGATATTGCAACAGAAAGACTGTTTGAATAAATCGTTGATACTGCAATTACAATTATTATAATTGTCAATGCAGCTATCATAATCGTTCTCAACTGTGCACGTTCAGCATTTCCCAATGAAATATTCAAAGCCATAAGTTTCTGTAAAGCATCATCCAACGCCTGATACTTTGGTGCTGCTTCATCGGTCATCATCTGCTGAGCCTGTAATGATTTCGCAGTATCAGTCGTTGCACCGACCTCAATTACTTTTGCATCCACTTCCTTATACTCTGCCCATGCTTTATCAATAGCGTCCATGCAGGCAGTTCCCTCTTTTGTTATCATTGTTGGGCGTATTTTTTCCAAATATTCCTCAAACGATTTAACAGCCTGTTCATGCTGTTCTTTCATACTTTCAATGAGACTATCTGAATCATAACCTACAATACCTCTTGAGGCAGCCCTTACTTCCGCTGATTCATTCATTGCCATAGCAATGTCTCCCTGTGGATACGCATAATTATCCAGTATCGTTCCATAGTTGTTTATCGTATAAAGCATAATCACTACAACCAGTGCTGATAATATTCCAAAAATGTGAATAATCTGTCTGAAAGATTTTTTCAGTCGTGCACCAATCTTCATTTTGTTAAGTTTCTTAAACATTTGTCTTGTCTCCTTCCTAATGGATAAAATGGTTCTTTGTTGTCCCATCAATATGTATATATACAAGTCAATATATGACCGTACATCAAGGTGGTTTCAATATAAAAGGCACATTTCAATTATGCACTAACGCATAACCAAAATGTGCCATATACAATCAGATCATGCCAAAAGAAAACAGACTTAT
>UMFC01002419.1_pt1 | contig 12933 bp, 8 predicted proteins | sample 1964931 | NCBI WGS metagenome assembly UMFC01 (sample SAMEA4836038, study PRJEB28245) | human gut metagenome | biome: gut microbiome; material: fecal sample | place: Denmark | collected 2008 | reverse complement strand
GTAATCTGACTACACCTCGAAATCCGCTAATGCTACAGTTCGCATATGCGAACTGCAACCGAATATGCCTATTTAAAATCGCCTGTAGCGATAGGCATATTCGTCGGCATATTCACAGCTTCATACGAATCAAATCAGCAAGTGATTTGATTCTGTAAACGAATATAGTGAGTAATTTAACCGTCCCCGCAGCAAATTGCTACTTTCTCGGTGTAGTGCGGGTCACTAAGGTATACATCGAATTGCATGCAAGCATGCATCGATGATACCTTTTGACCCTTTAATCATATAGATTGTAGTATCAAACATTATTTTTAGCAAGGGTTAAAATGAAAAATATGAATAAATACGAAAATTGCTTATTGTGTCCCAGAAAATGTGGCATAAACAGAAGCACCGGACAAACAGGCGTATGTGGCGTTTCATCTGAAATAAAGGTGGCGCGAGCAGCGCTTCATTATTGGGAGGAGCCGTGCATATCAGGAAAAAGAGGAAGCGGGGCAGTTTTTTTCTCAGGCTGCAGCCTGCACTGCGTGTTCTGCCAGAACAGGGAGATTTCTGACGGAAAAGAGGGAAAGGTGATCAGTAAAGAGAGGCTGAGTGATATCTTCATAGAACTTGTTGACAAAGGCGCAAATAATATCAATCTGGTCACACCGGGGCAGTATATCCCTGATATAGTGTGGGCGGTAAACGATGCAAAAAGCCGTGGCATGAAGCTTCCTATTATATATAATACGAGCGGATATGAAAATGTGACAGAGCTAAAACTGCTTGAGGGTATAGTGGATGTGTATCTTCCGGATTTTAAATATATGGACAGTACGCTTTCGGCAAGGTATTCAAGGGCAAAAGATTATCCGTCTGTCGCAAAGCAGGTGCTTTCAGAGATGGTCAGGCAGCAGCCGGATGTCGTGATTGACGATGCGACAGGACTCATACAAAAGGGAGTTATTGTGCGACAGCTTCTACTGCCGGGACATGTGAATGATGCAAAGGCTGTACTTAAGTACCTGTATGATACATATCATGATCACGTATATATAAGCATGATGAGCCAGTTTACGCCGATTGCACTAAAGGATTATCCTGAGATAAACCGCACAGTGACAAAGAGAGAGTATGAAAGACTTGTTAACTATGCCCTCGAAATAGGAATCACGAATGCATTTATACAGGAGGGTGACGTGGCAAAGGACAGCTTCATCCCGGCATTTGACTGTGAGGGAGTATGATATTTACCGTTTTTCTTAATAAAATAGTAAGAATTGGCAGGCAAAAATGACTGGATTTTGTGACGCCGGTGTAGTACTATGGTTATGTGATATTTTTTAACTGTGAAGGTACTGAACAGTTACGATATTTTGTTATTACTCACATCCCGGTGTGACAGACGATAATGTTTTTAATCACACAGGATACATTATTCAATAGAGGATACATTGATGAAAAATATAGGGGAACAGCAGATAATAATTGAATGTCCGAATACTATCTTTCATCTATACATCGACAGTGAGGATGAGCTTTTAAAGGTTAAGGTGTTTATGAACAATATGAAGCATGTTGATTCGATAAGTCTGCATGATATATACAACTGGTGCAACAGACAGCATGTGCAGTACACGACGACATTTAATTATGACAGTAAAATGACCTGGACAGAAATGATAAAATCCTACATATTTTACTTCAGACAGAAGCTTAGATATGTAAATAATAGTGATAGGATGATAGAAACATGAGATACCCTGAATTTCTAAAGAATAGAGGAACAATAGGCTTTGTGGCGCCTTCGATGGGATGTACAACAGAGCCGTACAGGAGTGCCTTTGACAATGCCATTAAAAGGTTTCACAGCATGGGTTATAAGACGATAGAGGGACCTAACTGCAGGTGCGACAGTGGCATAGGTATCAGCAATACACCTAAGAAGTGCGCAGAAGAGCTGAACGAGAGCTATGCTTCTGTTGACAGTGATGTGCTTATATCATGTGGTGGTGGCGAGCTGATGTGCGAGGTAGTGCCTTATATTGATTTTGAGCGCGTGAAGCAGTCAAAGCCGAAATGGTACATGGGCTATTCCGACAACACGAATTTCACATTTTTGGAGGCTACTATTGCAGATACAGCAGGTATTTACGGGCCGTGTGCGGGCAGCTTTGGCATGGAGGTGTGGCATGAGTCACTTACCGATGCATTTAATCTGCTTTGTGGCAGGAAGCTTTCATTTACCAATTACCCTATGTGGGAGAAGGAATCGATAAAGGATGAGAATGCCCCGTTTGTGGGCTACAACCTGACTGAAAAGTCGTGTATCAGCTCTATTCCTGCGGTGGCAAAGGAAAGCAGGCTTACCATGAGAGGCAGGCTGCTTGGTGGCTGCATGGATTGTCTTATCAATCTGCTTGGTACATCGTTTGACCATGTAAGGGAATTTAATGAGCGCTACAGTGATGATGGTATCATATGGTTCCTTGAGGCTTGTGACCTTAATGTGATGGGCATGAGAAGGGCTATGTGGCAGATGAAAAATGCAGGATGGTTTTCAAATGTAAAGGGCTTTCTTATCGGACGCCCGGCGCACTTCGGAGAGGAAATGTTTGGCATAGACCACAGACAGGCGCTTTCATCACTGATTAGAGAGTTTAATGTGCCAATCATCATGGATCTGGATATAGGTCATATGTCGCCGATGATGCCTGTAGTATGCGGAAGCATGGCAGATGTCAGCTTCGACGGAAGCAGCTTTACAATTTCGTATGATATAGAGCAGTAGATTGGAGGAAAAATGATTAGATTAATAAAGAAAAAAGCAAAGAGTATTGTATGTAGCGTGCTTGCTGCGGTGACACTGTTTACAATGAATCCGGTTGTATTTGCAACAGAGACAGCTACGCAGACTGATACAGTTTCAAGCGTTGATGTATCAGGCAGTGACGCAGCTGATAAGAGTAACACAGACAGTACTGCAGACAGTACAACGACAGCCGGCAGTGAGGCAAACGACAAGGTGACCATCAGCAAAAATGATAAGCCATACTTAAGTCTTGGAGCAGACCTCACACCGGATCAGAGAGCGACAGTGCTTGGATTTATGGGAATCGAGCTCACTGATCTGGACAAATACGATGTGGTCTATGTAAATAATGATGAGGAGCACAAGTACCTCGATTCATACATCAGCAAGAGCGAGATTGGCACAAGGTCACTTTCCTCAGTACTCATTACAGAGGATAAAAAGGGTGCGGGTCTTAGTGTTTCCACACACAATATCAATTATTGTACGGTAGGAATGTACAAGAATGCGCTTGCCACAGCAGGCATAGCTGATGCTAAAATCATAGTCGCAGGACCTTTCCCTATTTCCGGAACGGCAGCACTTGTAGGCACACTAAAGGCATACGAGGAGATGACAGGCAAGAAGCTTGACGATAAGGTGACAGACGCAGCGATGGATGAGCTTGTCACAACAGGAGAGCTAAACAAGAGCATTGACGGCGATTCGCAGGATATCGAGGCAATGATTGCAGACCTAAAGAAGCAGCTTGCCGATGGAAGGCTCAAGGATGAGAGCCAGATAAAGGATGCGATAAAGGAGGCTGCAAAGGATTACGACCTGAAGCTTTCTGATGATGATATTGCAAAGCTTACATCGCTTCTTAAGAAGCTTAAGGATGCCAATATCGACTGGGATTCAGTCATCAACCAGGCACATGACTGGGCATCAAAGCTTGGCGATAAGATAAATGACCCGGGCTTCTGGGAAAAGATTGGTAACTTTTTCATGGATTTATGGGATAAGATAAAATCCCTGTTCAGCTAGAAAAAGCTACAGGAGACAGTAAGAAAAAGCAGAATATGAATCAGACAACTCCCTGAAACGTAAGCATGAGCTACACGTTGAAGGGAGTTTTTTATATTATGATTAAAGGGTCAAAAGGTATCATCGATGCATGCTTGCATGCAATTCGATGTATACCTTAAAAAAAATAATAAATTTCTGCCGAATACATTGATACAAAGGTCATATTCTATTATAATTAAATGGATAACGGATTAATGTAAACAATGCACATAAGAAAGATGGGATTTGATGATAAAGATAAATAAATTTCTGGCAGCCTCTGTCGTTACATTGTCATTAGCTGCATGTGACCTGGCGCCATACAGCAGCATAGCAGTCTATGCGGATCAGGCGGCTAAGGTTGTGTGTGATGAGAGATACTGGGTAGCGGCGAGAAGCGGACCGGGAACAGAGTATGAGCTGGAGCACAAGCTTTCAAATGGCAAGGATATTACTATTCTTGAGCAGACCACAGGTGCAGACGGCAAGGTGTGGTACAAGGCAAAGTACAATCTGGCAGCAAATAATGAGGAGTGTGTCAGCTATATAAGGTCTGATTTTGTATCAGCAGGTACCGGCACAGCTGCATCAGACAATGCGCAGACAGGGGATGCTTCGGCAGACACCGGCAATGCGGATGCCATACAGCAGAATAATGAGGAGCAGCTTGCCCTTGCAACCGCATCGGGAGCATATGCTACAGGTACGATTACAGGTGGCAATGTGTATGTCCGCAATGCAGCAGGCACATCCGGCACTACCAAGGTTGTCTCACTCAACTGGAACCATCAGGTTGACATAATAGGAGAGACCAGGGTAAACGGTGTGGTCTGGTACAATGTCAAGGGTACTTTAAACGGCAAGGCATTTACAGGCTGGACTATCAGTACATACATAAAGGTGACATACAATAATAGCGGAGACAATACCGATTTTGTCACGGCTATGAAGAATGCAGGCTTTCCTGACAGCTATATTCCAAACCTTACAGCTCTTCACAATAAGTATCCAAGCTGGACATTCGAGGCTGTAAATACAGGTTTGAATTGGGATACGGTGATTGAAAATGAAAGTGTAAACGGACTTAATCTGGTATCCAAATCAGCAGACAATGCCAAGAAATCCACAGCTGCAGGAGCATATAACTGGTCAACAAATACGTGGGTTGAGTACGAACCGGGATGGGTGTCAGCAAGCAGTGCCTATATTGCTTATCTCATGGATCCAAGGAATTTTCTTGATGAGACCAATATTTTTCAGTTTCAGAGTCTGGCATACAGTCCGAATGAGGCACTTGAAGGTGTTCAGTCCATAGTAAAAGGCACATTTATGGAGGGAACAAAGACCTATTCCAACAATGGTGAGAAAATCAATTATGCAAGCACATTCATGGATGTGGCAAAGAGCAGTGGAGTAAGTGCATACCATATAGCATCGCGTTTAAAGCAGGAGCAGGGACAAAAGGGAACGAGTCCTCTTATTTCGGGTACATATTCCGGATACGAAGGATATTATAATTATTTTAATTTTAATGCAACCGGAAACACGAAGGATAAGATTTATAAAAATGGTCTGTCTTTTGCCAAGAAGCAGGGCTGGAATACAAGAGTAAAGTCTATAAGCGGCGGAGCTGTAAAGGTGGGCAGCAATTATATAAATAAGGGTCAAAATACACTGTATTTTGAGAAGTTTAATGTAGTAAATACAAGCTCGCTGTATTTCCATCAGTACATGGGCAATGCCACAGCGGCTCTTACTGAGGGACAGAGTCTGGCTAAAGGATATTCAGACAAGAATCAGGCTTTTGTATTTAAAATACCTGTATACAACAATATGCCATCGTCAGCAGTGGGCTTCGATAAAGCTGGCGATACCAATAACTATCTGCAGTCGCTTGCGATAAGTGGTGTAACACTCACACCGGCCTTCAATGGAGCGACAACAAGCTATTCAGCAGTTGTTTCAAATGCTATAAGCTCAGTGACTGTTTCGGCAGATGCAGTTTCAGGAAATAGTGGTGTTTCAGGCACAGGAAGCTATTCGCTTGCTGTCGGAAATAATACAATTAAGGTAAATTGCAAGTCGCAAAGCGGTGATACAAGAACATACACTATCAATATAAACAGGCAGGCGGCATTTGCAAATAATGCAGGTGGCAATAATAATCAGAACAATAATAACCAAAATAATACAGATGTAAACATAACATCAGGTAAATACAGTATAGGTACTTATATTACAGGCATTGAGCCTGGAACCGGTGCAGCTGATTTTGTGAAGAATATAGCAGTATCAGCATCAGGTACTGTAAAGCTTCTGACAAGCTCAGGCTCAGAAAACAGCGGAAAGGTTGCAACTGGCAATAAAGTGGCTGTTTATGATGCTTCGGGTAACCTGAAAAAGACATATGATATTGTTGTATATGGAGATATCAATGGTGACGGTGCTGTAAATGCCCTTGATATGATTAAGCTCAACAGACATATTTTAGGAAAGGGAACACTCACAGGTGCTTATCTGGAGGCAGCTGATGCCAACAGAAAGGGCGATGGTGGAAATGCCCTTGATATGATAATCATGAACAGACACATACTGGGCAAATCAAAGATATCGCAGAATTAGAAATGTGAGGAAAATATGAAGAAATTATTTGGATGTATATTATCACTTGTTGTGGCGGTGATGCTTGTTTTCACACCTGCCGAGCATGTATATGCGCAGGGACTTGGATTAAGTGTCAGCTCAAGCTCTGTAGCTGTTGGAAAAACAGTCAAGGTGACGGTTTCCATGCCGTCTGGATATTTTGGCACTGTAGTTATCTCAAGTTCTGACGAGGGAGTACTGAGTAACGGAGGGGATGGTGTGGCCAATATTGGTGACGCCGCAGGATATCCCACATCGCAGTCATTTTCATTTACGGCGAAGGCTGCAGGAAGCTGCACTATAAAGGCATATTGTACAGTTGTAGGAGATGCAGAGGGCAACGATGCCGGAGGTATAATTACCGGTGCCAGCACGAAGGTGACGGTAACAAGTGATTCATCAAACAACGATTCAAACAGCAACAAGGATAACAAGGACAATTCCGGCAGCAATACCGGCAATGACAGCAATGCAAATAAAGATAATGAAAACAAAGAGGAAAAGAAATCCTCAAACGCATCTCTTGGTTCGCTTGTTATCTCAGCAGGTTCGCTTTCCCCTGAGTTTTCTGCTGCGACAAAGGATTACACAGCTACAGTAGATTACAGCTGTTCAAGCCTTGCGGTTACAGCAAATCCGGCTGATTCCAAGGCGAGTGTGACATCCGTCACAGGCAATGATTCACTTGAGGTTGGAGAGAATACGGTCAGCGTTGTTGTGACAGCAGAGGACGGCAGCACAAGCACATACAATATAGTTGTTACCAGAAGATCCGAGGATGATCCGGAGAATGCAGATAAGCAGGATAACTGGAAGAAGTTCGATATAAATGGCACAGAGTGGACTATGGTAAATGACATTCCGGAGGATGTTGTTCCTGAAGGCTTTGAGCACTCAAAGACAGTGATTGACGGACTTGAATACAATACCCTTCATGGCACCTTTGGTGATATCACGCTTGTGTATTTACAGTCGGAAAGCGGCAATGGGCTTTTTGTATATGATGTAGCACAGAATGCAGCATATGAGTTTGTCCGTATCAATTCAGAGTCGCATTTTATAGTGGTTTTACTGCCTAAGGTGGATGATGTGCCTGATGGATATAATGAGATATCGCTCTCCATAGAGGGCAAGGGTGTGGCAACAGCCTACCAGACTAAAGTCGAAAAAAGCGATGATCAGACAAAGGATTTTTACCTCGTATACGCTATGAATGACAATGGTGAGAGTGGCTGGTACACATATGATAGCGTAGATGGCACATATATGAGAAATGAGCTCAGTACACCTACAGTGGCACAGGAGGAAAACGATACAACAAAGAGTGAGCTTGTCCCGGGAATTGCCAATAAATATCTTGTTTTAGCTGCAATACTGGTTCTTATTATCATTATTCTGGCATTACTTCTTCTGGTGGTTATTGTGAAAAATAAGAAGCGCACAGCTAATGAAGAAAATGATGAAGAAGACGATACAAAAGAGTTCGATATAGAGGAAAATGATATAGAAGCTAATGATGATGCTCAGGAATCTGCTGAAGAATCGCAGGTAGATGAGATTCAGGAACCGGCTGAAGAATCGCAGGTAGATGAAATCCGGGAACCGGCTGAGGAATCTGGCGAAGAGTCACAGATAGCTGAGATTTTAGAATCAGACGAAAATACGGAAAGTACAGAAGCATCTGATGCATCCTATGTCGGAAGAACCGTAGAAATTACATCCGATTTAAAGAAAACTGCTGAGAATGAAAAATCTGATTTTGATTCAAAAGAGGCTTTAAATCAGGAGAATGCTGCAGATGATGATACATTGAAGAATCAGCTTCAAATGGCACTTGATGGCTTTGTCAATGATGGAAATAAGCCGTCTGAGACTATAGACAGCAGTGCAAAGGATGACAATGAAGATGACAGCGAGGATGATGATTTGCAGTTCATCGACTTAAATTAGTGAATATGACTGGAGGATATGACTTGAAACCATATACAAGTAAGGCTAAAAAAGCAATAGATTTGGCTGCACGTATATCAAAGAAAATGAATTACAGCTATGTTGGAACAGAACACATACTGGCTGGCCTTATAAAAGAGGGCACCGGTGTGGCAGCTGAGGTTCTTACAGCCTGCGATGTGGAATATGATAAGCTTATTTCGATGATTGAAGACCTGATTTCACCGGGGGATAACATCGAAGTGATGGACAGGGATGGCTATTCACCAAGGACACAGAGAGTATTGGAGCGCGCATCGGAGGAAGCCGATAGATTTGAGTGCAATGAGATAGGTACAGAACACTTGCTGATGGCTATAGTACTGCAGGGAGACTGTGCAGCTGCAAGACTTTTAAACACCATGGGTGTTAACAGTCAGAAGATGTTTATAGATATTCTTGGTGCGATGGGTGAGGATCCGTCTGCATACAGGGATCTGATGAAAAGTTACGGTACATCATACAATTCTGCGACTCCTGTATTAGATCAGTATTCCAGAGATTTGACAGATATGGCAGAGGCAGGGCTTCTTGACCCTGTTATAGGCAGAAAAAAGGAGATGGAGCGCGTTATCCAGATACTTTGCCGCCGTGGCAAAAACAATCCATGTCTGATTGGAGAGCCGGGAGTGGGTAAGACCGCTATAGTAGAAGGACTTGCGCAGGATATAGTCAGTGGCAATGTTCCGGATATTCTTTTGGGAAAGAGACTGGTTTCTCTTGATATGTCCGGGCTTGTAGCCAAATCAAAGTATCGTGGTGAGTTTGAGGAGCGTATCAAGAAGGTGATAAGCGAGGTTTCAAATGCCAAAAATGTACTGCTTTTCATTGATGAGCTTCACACTATAATAGGTGCAGGAGGAGCAGAAGGCTCGTTAGATGCATCTAACATATTAAAGCCTGCGCTTGCCAGAGGCGAGGTACAGGTAATCGGCGCCACTACCATAGAAGAGTACCGCAAATACGTGGAAAAGGATGCTGCGCTTGAGCGCCGTTTCCAGCCGGTGATGGTTGAGGAGCCGGGTGTGGATGAGACAATAGAGATACTCACAGGATTAAAGGGACTCTATGAAAAGCATCATGGTGTCATCATAACAGATGAGGGTGTGAAAGCGGCAGTAAGCCTTTCTGCACGATATATAAATGACAGATTTTTACCTGATAAGGCGATAGACCTGATGGATGAAGCGGCAGCCAGGATAAGGCTTAAGAATCTGACATCATCTGACGAGCTGCTTGCTCTGAAAAAAGAGATAACAGATAAGCAGAACCAATTGGAAAATGCTTTGTCGAAAGGAGATCTCGCAGCTGCCGGCGCGCTTATGTCAGAAAAGGAAGTGCTTGAAAATAAACAGCAGAAGCTTATGAGAAAGAACCGTCGCACAGGAGCTAAAAATCAGCCTGTAGTCGGCGAAAATGAGATAGCGGATGTAGTATCGGGATGGACCAAAATACCTGTAAATAAGCTTACAGAGTCAGAGGCAGGACGACTTGCAAAGCTTGAACAGATACTTCACAAGCGTGTAATAGGACAGGAGGAGGCTGTTTCTGCTGTCGCAAAGGCAGTCAGACGAGGCCGTGTTGGTTTAAAGGATCCTAAGAAGCCGATTGGCTCATTCCTGTTTTTGGGACCGACAGGAGTAGGTAAGACGGAGGTGTCAAAGGCGCTTGCTGAGGCTGTCTTTGGCAAAGAAGATGCCATGATACGTGTTGACATGTCAGAGTACATGGAAAAGCATAGTGTTTCAAAGATGATTGGTTCACCACCGGGATATGTGGGCCATGAGGAGGGCGGACAGCTCTCAGAGAAGGTCAGACGCAATCCTTTTTCTGTTATACTGTTTGATGAGATAGAAAAAGCACATCCTGATGTGTTCAATATACTTTTACAGGTGCTTGATGATGGTAGAATCACTGATTCACAGGGGCGCACGGTTGATTTCAAGAATACAATAATCATCATGACATCAAATGCAGGAGCTTCTTCTATTATAGAGCCAAAGCGCCTTGGATTTGGTGCAGGTGATGACGAAAAGCAGGATCACGAGCGTATGAAGAACAGTGTCATGGAGGAGGTCCGTCGTATATTTAAACCTGAGTTTTTGAACCGAATCGACGAGACTATTGTATTTAGAGCTCTCAACAAGGATGACATGAAGCATATAGTGACACTTCTTGTAAAGGAGCTTAAGAAACGCTGTAAAGAACAGCTTGATATAGAGCTCACAGTGCGCGACAGTGCAAAATCCTTTATCGTGGATAAAGCCTATGACAGAAAATATGGCGCAAGACCTCTTAAACGAAAACTTCAGGAGGAGATTGAAGACCGTATGTCAGAGGATATTATTACCGGCAAAATTAAGCGCGGCAATAAGGTAATAATTTCTACGAAAAACAAACAAATTTCATTGACTGTTGAGTAGAATTGGATTTATAATTAATATATCAATATAGCTACGGGAGGATAAAAATGGCTGTAATAAGTGAATTAATCCGTACTGAGGAAAACGGAAAGCTCAGCTTCGGAGATTATACATTGGCTGCAAAGGCAAAGCTTGACAATTTTGAAAAGGATGGAGATATCTACAAGGTAAAGACCTTTAAGGAGATTACAAAGCTCGAAAGAAACGGACTCTTTGTATACGAGTCTGTTCCGGGAACAGCGGTTATGGATTTCGAGGAGACTGCTGATACAGTGACATTTACTGTGGAGGGACCTGAGGATGCTCAGATTACTCTTGGCCTTGAAGAGGAGACGGAGTACGAAATTGATATAGCTGGAGCTGTTGCAGGTACTATGAAGACAAATCTCGGCGGCAAGCTCTGCTTAAGCGTAGAGCTTGAGGGTGTTGATTCAGTCGATATCAAAGTATCAAGAAAATAGAGCATATTTTTAGCCCGGTGAAAGCCGGGCTTTTTGTATTTTATAAAGGAGAACAATATGGCAAAAGGAAAGACCTCTGTATTTTTCTGCCAGGAATGTGGTTATGAATCGGCAAAATGGATGGGACAGTGCCCGGCCTGTAAGGAATGGAATACATTTGTAGAGGAAACCGTAGATAAAAAGTCGATAAGTTCGTCGGGAAAAGTAAAAAAAGAATCAAAGGCGGCACAGGTTCTGCCTCTTTCGGCAGTAAAAAGCGAGAAAGAGGAGCGTATAGTGACAGGTATAGCTGAGTTTGACAGAGTGCTTGGCGGAGGAATTGTGAGGGGGTCACTTGTGCTTGTGGGAGGAGATCCGGGTATAGGAAAATCCACGCTTCTACTTCAGGTATGCAGGGAGCTTTCACAAAAAAAGGTGCCATTACTTTATGTGTCAGGTGAGGAATCACTGCATCAGATAAAGATGCGTGCCGACAGACTTGGTGATTTTACGGATTCACTGGAGCTTTTATGTGAGACAAGTCTTGATATAGCAAAGGATGTGATTCAACGAAAAAAACCGGAGGTTGTTGTAATAGATTCCATCCAGACTATGTACAATGAGGAGATAGCGTCGGCACCGGGCAGTGTCTCACAGGTCAGGGAGACAACCGGAGTGCTTATGCAGCTTGCAAAAACTTTGGGTATTTCTGTTTTTATAGTAGGACATGTGACAAAGGATGGTGCGGTTGCGGGGCCGAGGACGTTGGAGCATATGGTTGATACTGTGCTTTATTTTGAGGGTGACAGGTATGAGTCGTACAGGATACTTAGAGGCGTTAAGAACAGATTTGGTTCGACCAATGAGATAGGCGTATTTGAAATGAAGGCGGAGGGACTTGTTGAGGTGGAAAATCCGTCGGAGTATATGCTTAGCGGTAAGCCCGAGGGAGCATCAGGATCAATTGTCACATGTTCTATAGAGGGAAGCCGCCCGATACTTCTCGAGATACAGGCTCTTGTATGTCACAGTTTTTTTAATAATCCAAGGCGTACAGCAAATGGTACAGATTATAATAAAGTAAATCTACTCATGGCGGTCCTTGAAAAAAGAGCCAACCTGCCACTGTCAGACTGTGACGCTTATGTGAATATAGCAGGCGGTATAAGGATGAACGAACCGGCGATAGATCTTGGGATAGTGCTTGCAATCGCATCAAGCAAAAAGGATATTATAGTGCGTGAGGATACCATATGCTTTGGAGAGGTGGGCTTAAGCGGAGAGGTACGCGGAGTTACCATGTCCGAGCAGCGTGTGGCTGAGGCAAAGAAGCTTGGCTTTAAAAAGTGTATTGTTCCCAAAGTGTGTCTTGCAGGAGTGTCGCATATTAATGGAATTGAGATTGTCGGTGTGGCAAATATCAAGGAAGCGATAGAGGCTGTCAGATAGTAATTGTGAGAATTGTATATAATAAACAGACAATTTAGAAAATTTGTGTTTTTTAAGATAGTTTTACTACTTTAATTAATTGCAGAAAATCCGTTGACATATGTGTGCCGGGATGATATTATATCAAAGCTGACTCGCGGGA
>UMFC01004601.1_pt1 | contig 13200 bp, 11 predicted proteins | sample 1964931 | NCBI WGS metagenome assembly UMFC01 (sample SAMEA4836038, study PRJEB28245) | human gut metagenome | biome: gut microbiome; material: fecal sample | place: Denmark | collected 2008 | reverse complement strand
CGCGACGTGCTGCTTTGAGACCGTACTTCTTTCTTTCCTTCATTCTTGGGTCACGAGTGAGGAAGCCTTCCTTCTTGAGGAGAGGTCTGAACTCATCGCTAGCCTGAAGAAGAGCTCTTGAAAGACCGTGTCTAATTGCACCAGCCTGACCTGTTACTCCACCGCCTGTTACTGTGCAAACGATATCGTACTTATCCATTGTATCTGTTACAGCAAATGGCTGACGAACGATGAGCTTGAGTGTCTCAAGACCGAAGTAATCGTCAATGTCTCTGCCGTTGATTGTGATCTTACCTGTACCCTCGTAAACACGAACACGGGCAACAGAATGTTTTCTTCTACCTGTGCCATAGAAATATGGCTGCTTTGATTCGTACATCTAAATTGCTCCTTCCTTACAGTTCGTATTTAACAGGCTTCTGAGCAGCATTATTATGCTCAGCACCCTTGTATACTCTGAGTCTCTTTGCAGCAGCTCTGCCAAGTGTGTTGTTAGGGAGCATACCCTCAACAGCAATTGTCATAGCTCTGTCTGACTGATTAGCCATCATATCTGAATACTTGATCTCCTTAAGACCGCCGATCCAGCCTGTGTGCCACTTGTAAGACTTCTGATCAAGCTTCTTGCCTGTGAGAACAGCCTTATCTGTGTTGATGATGATTACATGGTCGCCGCAGTCAGCGTGTGGTGCGTAAGTTGGCTTGTGCTTGCCACGAAGAATGTGAGCAGCCTTAGCAGCAACTCTACCGAGTGACTGACCTTCAGCGTCGAGAATATACCATGTGCGAGTAATGTCGCCTGCTTTTGGCATATAAGTTGACATATTATTTCCTCCATTCAGAATTATAAAAAGTCTGTTCACAGCCGCATTTTCGCCCTGTGAACTCACAACGTTGTCTATTATACAACAGCTTTTCACGATTGTCAATAGTCAAAACGTCGAATTTTTAATTTATATCCCTCATTCTCTTTAAATCTCTTCGTTTTGCTCCGTTTCTCTCGATTTCTCACAATTCATTTCACTTTTGCATTTTACACTAATATACACAGTAATATGGCGTAAACTAAAGATAATCATAGCATAAGCAACGTATATTCAATATTTATCTATATACGTTAGAATATGTGCTTATATGTCTGTATTTGCATTTTCAGTATATGCTTTTCTTCTGCACCAAAATCCTGCAAACCGTCTGCTTTACTGTATTTTCAGCTTTATTCATCTTCAAATGAAAAAATATCCTCTACAGATACACCAAATACCTTTGCAATATCCATTGCAAGCTTTAGGGACGGATTGTATTGTCCTTTTTCAAGACGTATGATAGTTTCACGTCTGACGCCCACTTTTTCGGCAAGGTCACCCTGCTTCATGTCAAGCTTGGCACGATATTCCTTGAGTTTTGTTTTTAGCTCCGGCATTACTCGTCCTCCTCATCGGTGCTGAGCTTGCCCTCATGGTGGAGGAAAAATCCGCTTTCAAGGGTCATATAACTGAACCAGAATATAAACCATACTTGATATAGTCTGTCGCTGTTTATCTTTATGGTTATACTTCCTTCCCAGAACATTGATATAAAGATCGCCACTGCTAATATTATCAAAAACATTTTTGTGATACTTTGATGTGCCTTGAGCATATTTTCTTTTGCCATTTCATCCTCTTTGTCAACTTTCTGACAGCTTGCATACAGCCATATTACTGCAAATAATGCCGTCATAGCAGCCAACACAACGAATATCACTGTCGCCCATGTTGTATTATCAAGCTTGTAATGCTCCGCAGTGTTTTCAAATATCTCTGTGACAAGTATTGCAATTCCTGTTACCATACGCTTTTTGTGATATTCTCTCAGAGTTATCTTTTTCTTTTCTTTTTTCGCTTTCATTTTTATCCCTCTAGTTCTCATCATCATCGAACTTACTTTCAAAATACAGCCCTATAAAATTGTACACCGCATAGCAAAACCATATCAAGCCCGTTATAACATATTCGTTTAGTGTGACCTTAAATCTTCCTAAAATATCGGAAAACAAAGTCATAACTGAAATAAACAGGCAGGCAATCGTGAACAGGAACGTTATAAAAGTCTGATTGACCTTTGCTGTTGTCTGCTGAGTAAGCTCGTCATTTGTATCTCTTTTGCCAGCCGTGGATATCATCTTTGTTATGCATATGGCGATCAGCGCAAGCGTTCCCAAAGATACGATAAGGTTTATCACATTGGTAAGTGTGTGCCCTTTCTTTATCGCAGGCTGCATCTTTTCCATAACCCAATAGAATATCCACATCGCTCCACCCAGCGTGCCCAAAATACCCATCTGTCTGTAATACTTTTTGTATGATATTTTGTCTGTTTTTATCTCCGTTTTGTCATTCATTTCTACATCTTCTTTCATTTGTGATTTAAACAGCTGCATATATAAGGTGATTTATTTATCACCTTATGTGACAATAATATCACTTTTGCCTTGCAAAGTCAATAGAAAAGTGACAAATTTATCACCTTTGTGCATATACACAAATCGTGCCATATCAGTTTGTTCACATTTATGTACACTGACAACAAAAAGAGCGGAACAAAGTCCGCTCATGAAATTATTCTGTTTGTGAATTTGAACTTTCTTCATTGCTACTGTCGGTGTCGCTTTTATCTTCTGTGAATATCTCTTTGCATACAGCACTAAATTCATCGTCACGGAGTGATACTTTATTTTTTATCACGTCTGAAATGGTGAATTTTCTGTAGGTGAAGCCGTCATATACTATTAAAAAGGAAATAGTGTAGTTATCAGAGCCGTGCTTGCCTTTTACGGTCACTGTGTAGTTGTGCCCGTCCTTTGTGCAGTCCCACTCAGCGTCATCGCCAAGGTATGAGGCTATACATTCGCCGATTATCTTTGAAGAGCTGCCTGAGAAGTTGTCAAGGCTTTGAACGTAGCTGTTCTGTGCTGAAACGGTCATGTAGTCAGCGTCGATTTTAATGCTTTGTGTAAACCCGTTCATGAACAGGGCAGCGATAATGAAAAATCCGCACATTATCGCTTTGTAAAGCTCTCTGCCACACAGCTTTTCACGCTTGTATACATAAACCGGCGTGAGCCATACCCATTTATAAAGGTGGGTGGCGGCAATATCATGCTTTATAAGCTGCTTACAGTCTGCGACTGAACAGCCTATCATAAAAAGCGGCACAAGTATCCAAAGCACCGCTCCCGCAGTGGCTGAGTTTGCGTAGTTTTCAAGAAACAAGCCAATAAGCGGCACAAAGCATATGAACCATATCAGTCCATTGTTGAGTGACAATGCCTTTGCAGAATTAGAGTTGTTTTCAGTCTGCGGCATATTTATCGTAATATCCATTTTATCCTCCGATATTTCTAAGTTATCTATATTATATAATATTTTTCTGAAATAATCAATAGTCTGCTTTTTTGTTTATTTGTCACAAAACATATGTTCTGCTTGATATTCAGAAATGTTTAATTAATGTATTTACAAAATCGTTGACTTTGTGTTATAATATAATTTGTATGTAAAAAATTCTTCAGATCCGTAAGAAAGGAAATGAGAAATGGCAAATAAAAAGGAATATACAAATGAAGATATAGTATCCCTTAAGGGGGAGGACAGAGTAAGAAAGCGTCCTGCGGTAATATTCGGCTCTGACGGACTTGAGGGCTGTAAACATTCTGTTTTTGAAATTCTTTCAAACTCTATAGATGAGGCTCGTGATGGTCATGGCGATAAGATAATCGTTACAAAGTACAATGACGATTCTATCGAGGTGGAAGACTTCGGACGTGGCTGTCCTGTTGACTATAACCAGCGTGAGAAAAAATATAACTGGGAGCTTGTTTACTGCGAGCTTTATGCAGGCGGTAAGTATAATAATAACAGCGGAGATAACTATGAATATTCGTTGGGCCTTAACGGACTAGGTGCTTGTGCGACGCAGTATTCATCTGAGTTTATGGACGTCGAGGTTTTCCGTGACGGATATAAGTATGACCTGCACTTTGAAAAGGGAAGAAACGTCGGCGGTCTTAAAAAGGAAGAAACAAAGCAGAAAAAGACAGGTACAAAGACACATTGGCGACCTGACCTTGAAGTTTTCACTGATATAAAAATTGAGAACGAATATTTGGAGGACGTTCTGAAAAAGCAGGCTGTAGTAAACCCTAATATCACATTTATCCTGCGTATACAGCGTGAGAACAATTCTTTTGAAGAAAAGACGTTCTATTATGAGAATGGTATCGCTGATTATGTTGCAGAGATAGCAGGTGAAAAGCCTCTGACCTCGGTGCAGTTTTTCACAGGCGACCGCAAGGGTCGTGACCGTGAGGACAAGGACGATTACAAGGTAAAGCTTTCTGTGGCATTCACTTTCTCTAATCAGGTAAAATGTCTTGAATATTATCACAATTCAAGCTTTCTGGAACATGGTGGCTCACCGGAGGACGCTGTAAAGAGTGCTTTTACATCTCAGATAAATGCTCATCTCAAAAGCAACAATAAGTATCTGAAAAACGAAAAGCCTATTACTTTTCAGGATATCGAGGATTGCTTGGTGCTTGTTTCAAGTTCGTTTTCTACACAGACTTCATATGCCAATCAGACAAAGAAAGCTATCACAAACAAGTTTATCAAGGAGTGCATGACAGAGTTCTTGAAGCACAATCTCGAGATATACTTTATTGAAAATCCTGACGAAGCGGTGAAGATAGCAGAGCAGGTTCTTGTAAACAAGAGAAGCCGTGAAAAGGCTGAGAAGTCAAGAATAGACCTGAAGAAAAAGCTTGCAGGCTCTATCGACCTTTCAAATCAGGTGCAGAAATTCGTTGACTGCCGTTCAAAAGACCTTTCTCAGCGTGAGCTTTATATCGTGGAGGGCGACTCGGCGCTCGGTTCTGTAAAAATGGCAAGAAATGCAGAGTTTCAGGCTGTTATCCCTGTAAGAGGAAAGATACTCAACTGTTTGAAAGCTGACTATGATAAGATTTTCAAGAACGAGATAATCACAGATCTTATAAAAGTCATAGGCTGCGGCGTTGAGGTCAAGACGGGCAAAAACAAGGAGATATCTATGTTCAATCTCGACAACCTACGCTGGAACAAGATAGTTATCTGTACTGATGCCGATGTTGACGGCTTCCATATCAGAACGCTTATACTCACAATGCTTTACAGACTTGTGCCAACCCTTATTGAAAAAGGATATGTTTATATTGCGGAGTCACCGCTGTTTGAGATAACAACTTCTGACAAGACCTATTTTGCATATGACGAGAACGAAAAGACGAAGATACTCAAAATGATAGGCAATAAAAAGTTTGATATCCAGCGTTCAAAAGGTCTTGGCGAGAACGAGGCGGAGATGATGAGCCTTACGACAATGGACCCTGCCACAAGACGTCTTATAAAGATAGAGCCTGACGATATCGAGCAGACACAATGGATGTTCGATATGCTCCTTGGCGACGACTTGCAGGGCAGAAAAGATTTCATCACCAATAATGGTGTTGATTATCTGGATATGGCAGATATTTCATAAGCTGTTTGAGGGGAGAGCATTATGGACGCAATTTTTATATGGTCGTCTGCGCTTGTGATATGTGTTGGACTTCCATTGTTTTTCACAGTAATAAATGTTATAAGGCTTTTTGAGAATGCACCTAAAGAATTAGACAGACCGCTGTTTGATGTGCTGACGGTGGTAATCGGTTCGCTGCTGTCTGTTTTTGACCTTGACGGGTTAGGTCTTGGCGTTGAATATGATGTTCCTCTAACTGTTCATGGGGAATTTCATACACCCATATCAGGGGAGTATAGGTTTAGTTTTTTCTTCCTGCTTTTTATAGCTATGGTGTGCATTGTACTGTTGAGTGTTATAACAAAGAGAAAACCGCCGTTGTTTGCGGCTATGCTCATTGCAGGGGTGTATATGGGCAATGTGCTTGATATACTGCTGGTGATACAGCTTTTGAAGAATATGGATAACTTTTTCACGGTGATGATGTTGGTTTTTCCAATGAATTATATGCTTATGTCCGTAAGGCTCATTCGCCGTGAAATAAAGGCGCAGACGGGATATCTCAGCAATTCGGCGGAGAAAAGCGGCTTTATGGGCTGGCTTAATAAGCTTCTCACAAAAAGCCTTGGTTGGTATCTTATCAGCTTTGTGGCAATGATACCGCTCCTTGCGGTGATGCTTTTGATACTTGTTTTATTTGGACAGCGCCCTGACAGCATAGTAAAGGCTTTCACGGAAACAGCCGATTGGACGTTTTCTCAGCAGATACCTCCGCCGCCTGATTACTCACAAGGGCATTATCTTTGCACAGTTGCGGCAGGGGGACACGCTAAGCTCGTCAAACCTCAGCGAATGGGTCTGCGGCGTGGGGATAAGATAGTTGTGAACAGACAGCTTTGTGTTGCAAACGCATTTGAAGAGCTTATACAGGATAAGCTTCCACGTTTTCACAAATGTGTGAGAAGCTTTTACGATAAACACGGATATCCCATTTCACAGCATATATCGACGAAATTGCGTGCTGATGTGGTCTATATCCTTATGAAACCACTTGAATTTATTTTTATTGCGGTGCTGTATATGTTTGACGCCGATCCCGAAAGCAGGATCGCTATGCAGTATACAGGCAAAAAGTGCACCGACCTTACGAACTTTATGAAAGGATAGATTTTATGGCAAGAAAAAAGGCAGAGCCTAAAAAGACTGCTAAACCAAATAACAACGCATATATCGAGGGTGCAGGACTTGTTGCAGATGAAAAGATAACAATGTCCCTTGAAAAGAACTATATGCCATATGCCATGAGCGTTTTGGTATCAAGAGCGTTCCCTGAGATAGACGGCTTTAAGCCCTCACACCGAAAACTGCTTTATACCATGTATAAAATGGGACTTTTAAACGGAAAGCTCACAAAGTCTGCCAATATCGTTGGTGCGACCATGAGGCTCAATCCTCACGGCGACGATGCTATATATGAAACCATGGTAAGACTTTCACAGGGCAATGAAGCGCTTTTGCACCCATATGTAATGAGCAAGGGTAACTTCGGTAAGGCATATTCAAGAGATATGGCGTATGCTGCCTCTCGATACACTGAGGCAAAGCTCATGCCTATCTGTCAGGAGCTTTTCGGAGATATAGACAAGGACACTGTGGATTTTGTTCCTAACTATGATAACACCACCACAGAGCCGACCTTGCTTCCTGCTACTTACCCGTCAATACTTGTTAATGCAAATGTTGGTATCGGTGTTTCTATGGCTTCATCAGTTTGTCCGTTCAATCTCAGCGAGGTTTGCGAGACAACTATCGGACTTATGAAAAATCCTGATTTCAACGCTCTTGAAACGCTGAAAGGACCTGACTTTCCGGGCGGTGCTTCACTTCTCTATGATGAGGAGGAGCTTGATAAGATATACCGCACAGGAAAAGGCTCTGTTAAGCTGAGAGCAAAATATCAGTATGACAAGGAGTCAAGGTGTCTTGAGATCGTTGAGATACCTGCCACTACCACAGTTGAAGCAATAATCGAGAAGATAATTGCTCTAGTTAAGGCAGGCAAGATAAGAGAGGTATCATATATCCGTGATGAAACGGACATTAACGGTCTGAAAATAGGTATAGATATCAAAAAGGGCGTAGACCCTGATAAGCTTATGCAAAAGCTTTATAAGCTGACACCGCTTCAGGACTCATATTCATGCAATTTCTATATACTTGTTCACGGCTATCCAAGAATAATGGGCGTTTATGATATAATTAAAGAATGGGTAGCGTTCAGAATGGATTGCGTTCGACGCAGAACAAGATTTGATCTTGCAAAGAAGAAAGACAAGCTCCACCTTCTGAAAGGTCTTGGAAAGATACTCCTTGATATAGACAAGGCTATAAAAATAATCAGGGAGACAGAGGAAGAAACTGAAGTCGTTCCAAACCTGATGATAGGCTTCGGCATTGATGAGATACAGGCTGATTATGTGGCTGAAATAAAGCTCAGACACCTTAACCGTGAGTATATCCTCAAAAGAACTGCCGAAACTGAGGACCTTGAAAAAGCTATTGCAGAGCTTGAAGATATTCTTGGAAGCGACAGAAAAATAAAGAATATCATCATTTCCGAATTAAAGGAAGTTTCAAAGAAGTATGGTCAGCCAAGAAAAACTCAGTTCTATTATAAGACTGATATCGAGGAGATAGACATAGAGGACGATATCCCTGACTACGCCTGCAAGCTTTTCCTATCTCAAAGCGGTTATTTCAAGAAATGTACTCCGCAATCACTGAGAATGGCAAGCGAGCAGAAGTATAAAGAGGGCGACGGTCCGCTTCAGGAAATGGAAAGCACCAACAAAACGGAGCTTCTGTTCTTCTCGGACAAGGCGGCTGTGTATAAGACCAAGGTATCGCAGTTTGCCGACACAAAGGCAAGCTCTCTTGGCGACTATATTCCTGCAAAGCTTGGTTTTGATGACTGTGAGGGCGTTGTGTCCATGGTGAATACTGTGGATTATTCGGGCTATATGATATTCTGTTTTGAAAACGGAAAGGTGGCAAAAGTGCCGCTCAATGCCTATGAAACAAAGACCAACAGAAAGAAGCTTGCCAACGCTTATTCTGCAAAGGCTAAGCTTGTGGGAATGTTCTTTGTGCAGGATAACGCTGAGATAATGCTTCGCACAACTAACGGCAGAGCAATGATATTTGATACTGCACTTCTTATGCCTAAGTCCACGAGAGATACTATAGGCGTTCAGGTCATGACACTTAAGGCGAAGAATGCAGTTGTTGATAAGGCGTTTATCGTTGACGATGAGACAGCAGCAGGCCTTTCAAAATATCGCAGCAAAACGATACCTGTTGCAGGCTGTTTTGCAAAGGATATCGAAGATCCAGACCAGATGCACTTCTGATATATGTTTTTTACAGCGGATAGACTTCTGTCCGCTGTTTTTCGTTTGTTGACTTTTTACAGAGATTATGGTATACTTGTTTTGAAAAAGTGTGCAAATGCACGGATGTTGCAAAAGGGAGTTGTTTTTATGGAGTGTCCTAAATGCCACAAGTCAGTTGACGATGATGACATTTTCTGTCCTAACTGTGACACTAGATTAAGACCAGACAAAAATACATCTATCATGAAGCGTTTCAAAAAGCAGAATAAACCGCTAAACGTAGAAATAGTGGGTGAGAAAAAACATAAATTGTCTGAAAGCAAGCTCAAGCTTATTCTTATAACAGTGGCGGTAGTGCTCCTTGTGGTGCTTGTCGTCCTTATCGTTGTGAATATTATAAGCGGAAAGGGTGAAAACACCGCTGAGAGCATTTCTGAATATATCGGCGTAGATGTTGCAAAGGCTCAGAAAAAGCTTGATATGCACTTTAAGGACGAATCGGTTTTTCAGGGAGTGAACAATGCACTGAATTTTGATTATATCATTGAGTCTGATGACAGTGTTAATGTTGATGGCATAAATTATCCTGAATGGGCGGCACTTGTTACTGTTGATGATGAAGAACGTATACAAACTGTAAAATATTCAAATTTCAAGGTGCTTAAAAACAATGCAAACGGTGAAAAAAAGAGTAAAGCTATCAACCTTGATAAGTTTGAACAAGGAGCAAAGTGGAGTGGCTTGTCAGATGCCATAGACCTTGAATATTACGGCATCGTATGGTCAAAAGACACTAAAAATTATATATACCGCTATTGGTATGAGAATGACGCAGGTGATGATCAGCCTGTGGTGCTTAATGTAACGTTCGATACGGATAATAAGTATCTGTATTATTCTTCTACGCTTATTTATCCTGAGTGTCTGTAAAAGGGTCATAATGTTACAAAAGAAATACAAATTGTTGCGTAAATTCTACAATTGCACAAAAAAACTTGACTTATGCTCGGTTTGTTGCTAATATAAATTGATGAATAACGTAAAAAGGAGGTTCGGTATGGATCCTAGTACTAAATTATGTATGGGCTGTATGAACGAACTTGGTTCTGACGGTCGCTGTCATTATTGTAGCTATACCGACGATATCCCGCATTTACAGGCTTATCTTGCACCGAGAACAGTGCTTGACAACAGATATATAGTCGGAAAAATGCTTTCATATAATGGTGAGGGTGCGTCTTACATTTGCTACGATATGGTTGGCAAATGCAAGTGTGTGGCAAGAGAGTATATGCCTGACACTCTTTGCGAAAGAGATAGCGAAAGTCAGCGACTTGTGGTGAATCCAGATTGTCTGGCTAAGTATAAGACATTTATGTCTGAGTTTGCAGACGTGAACAAAGTTCTTTCACGCATGAGAAATCTTCAGCATATCGCCACGGCAAAGGATATGTTTTGCGAGAATAATACGACCTATGTCATACTCGAATATGTGGAGGGCGTGACGCTAAAGAAATTTTTACAGTCAAATACAGGCTTTCTCACATGGGAACAGGTCAAAAAGCTTTTTGTGCCATTGTTTACAACATTGAGCATTATACATAATGCAGGTATCATACACAGGGGAATATCTCCTGAAAATATTATTGTTACAACTGATTGTGAGCTTAAACTTACAGGCTTTTGCATAAGTTCTATAAGAACATCTAATACAGGGCTTTCTCCTGAGTTCTATTCAGGATATACCGCCCCTGAGCAATATTCTTCGTTAGAATGGCAGGGCACATGGACTGACGTTTATGCACTTGCTGCAGTTCTTTATAGAATACTAACAGGCTGTATGCCCCTTGATGCTTATACCCGTACAAAGAATGATACTATGGTCGAAGCTTGCAGAGTCAATCCGAGAATACCACAGCATATCTCACGAGTTCTTTCAAGAGCTATGAGAGTTCGTGGCGAAGAAAGAATACAGACAGTTTCAGAGCTTGTTACTGCACTTTTTGAGCAGCATACAACGCATATGGAACACCCTAAGGGTTCAACTCAGACTATTCCTATACAGCATGTTCCAAGACAAAGAACGCAGTCAAGGCAAATGCCACAGCAGACTCGTGAGGAAGAAAAGCCTAAGAATAAAACGGCTACGATAATAGGCTGGACGGTGCTTGTGATAGTGCTTTTGCTTTCAGTTTTTCTGCTATATGAGTTGTTTTCAGGTCCGTCGGACAGCAATAATGATTCGTCTGAGGGTAAGGTCATTTCTTCTGATGATGCAGATGAAGTTGACAGCGAGGTATTCGTTTACAGCACCACAGTTGCTACGCCTAAGGTGACTGATGCTGAAAGTCAGTCAGAATATGGCTATGGCGCTATAATGCCTAACGTTGTGGGTCTGGAATACAATACTGTTGTAAAACAGCTTGGTGAGGATTTTACTATCAAGGCTGAATATTATTATTCTGATGTTGACGATAAGGACGTTGTTAAAGAGCAGAGCATACCAGAGGGTACTGATTTTGATCCGTCTTTGAAAAATGAGCTTGTTCTTAAAGTATGTGCAGGCCCTGAAAATGTTCCTGTTCCTGATTTCTCTGGCCTGTCAAAGAAGGCTTACCTTGAGCTACTTGATTCTTATAATATCAAGTATAAGGTCGTTACCGATTTCTCAAGCTCTGTTTCTGCGGGATATGTTATGGCGACAAGCGTTAATGTTGGAAATACTGTGAATGTTAAAAATGGTGATGTGCTTACAGTTACAGTTTCCGCAGGTCTTGTGACTACTACGACCACTACAACAAAGGCAACAGAGCCTAAGCCTGATACGAACACAGGCAGCTCTTCTGAAACAACACCAGCTCCGGCTGTTGTGCCTGCTGAATAACGAAAACGTTTAATAAAATGTTAAAAAATAAACAAAGCCCTTGACAATTCAGGGGCTTTGTGCTATGCTCATTATAGATTATTAGGAAAGTAACAGGATAAATTGTTTCCTGGTTTGGAGGTATTTTACATGGCTAAGAAAATTGGTGTACTTACCAGCGGAGGAGATGCTCCGGGAATGAACGCTGCTGTCAGAGCAGTATGCAGAGCTGGTCTTGCAAAGGGTATGGAAGTCGTAGGTATCCTCAGAGGATATAACGGTCTTCTTAATGGTGAAGTTATTGAGATGAATGCAAGAACTGTTTCAGGCATAATCCAGAGAGGCGGTACTTGTCTTTATACTGCAAGATGTCCTGAATTCAGAGATATCGAGGGCGTAAAGAAGGGCAGAGATAAGTGTCTTGAAATGGGTCTTGACGGTATCGTAGTTATCGGTGGTGACGGTTCATTCAGAGGTGCGGCTGACCTTTCAGCACAGGGTATCCCATGTATCGGTCTGCCTGGTACTATAGACAACGATATTTCATGCACAGAATATACTATCGGTTATGACACAGCTATGAACACGGCTATGGAAATGATCGATAAGATCAGAGATACAGCACAGTCACATGACAGATGTTCAGTAGTTGAGGTAATGGGCAGAAACGCTGGTCACATTGCTATCAACGTTGCTGCTGCTGTAGGCGCTGAGGCTGTTATCACACCTGAGAAGCCTTATGACCTCAATGCTATTGCTCAGAAGATGGAGCAGACAAAGAAGTCAGGCAAGACACATTTTATCATTGTAGTTGCTGAGGGTGTTGGCAAGACAGAGTATATCACAAGAACTCTTCAGGATATTACTGGTGTCGAGTCAAGAGCTACTATTCTCGGTCATGTTCAGAGAGGCGGCTCTCCTACAGTAAGAGATAGAGTTGTCGCAACTGAAATGGGCTATCACGCTGTTGAACTGCTCGAGCAGGGCATTGGCAACAGAGTTGTTGGTATGAAGGACAACAAGATATATGATGTAGATATTCAGGAGGCTCTTTCAATGAAGAAGCCTTTCGAGGAAGAGCTTTACAAGATCCTCAATGAAACTGCATTCTAATTTTTCATGAGGTCTGAGTCTTTAAGACTTTGACATATTACAGAGTAGAAAACTGAGCGTTAAGTGTCCGTCGGACGGGGAGTTGCCGTCGGAACGAAAAAGGCAGAATCTTTGCGGTTCGGTTTTCGCATCCCGCTGAATGTGTAATTGAAGCTTTTTATAGCGGCTCTGCACATCCCGCATGGGTAGTGTGCAGAGCTGTTTTTATGCTCCGTTATGCACAAAGCGACAAGCTCGCAGAATAAGGAGGTAAATTTATGAAGAGCTTCGGAAGAATGTTCTATGACTCTTTCA
>UMFC01012709.1_pt1 | contig 13229 bp, 10 predicted proteins | sample 1964931 | NCBI WGS metagenome assembly UMFC01 (sample SAMEA4836038, study PRJEB28245) | human gut metagenome | biome: gut microbiome; material: fecal sample | place: Denmark | collected 2008 | reverse complement strand
TCTGCCGCTTGGTAAGAGTGACTGTACACAGTTCTCAGACGGCGAAATCTCTGTTTCTCTTCACGAATCTGTTCGTGGCAGCGACTGCTTTATTGTTCAGTCAACCTGTGCTCCCGTCAACGACAATCTTATGGAAATGCTCATAATGATTGATGCCATGAAGCGTGCATCTGCTGCAAGAATCACAGTTGTTATGCCATACTTCGGCTATGCAAGGCAGGACAGAAAAGCTAAGGCAAGAGATCCGATCTCGGCTAAGCTTTGTGCAGACATCATCACCTGTGCAGGTGCTGACCGTGTGCTTACAATGGATCTTCACGCAAATCAGATTCAGGGCTTCTTCAACATTCCTGTTGACCACCTTCAGGGTGCATCACTTCTCGCAAACCATATGAGAGAGAAAATCGGCGGCAAAAATGATGATTATATCGTTGTATCTCCCGACCTCGGTTCTGTAACTCGTTCAAGAAACTTCGCTTCAAAAATCGGCACAGGTCTTGCTATTATCGACAAGAGAAGACCAAAGGCTAATGTTTGTGAGGTTATGAACATCATCGGTGACGCTAAGGGTAAGAAGGTTATCCTTGTTGACGATATGATTGACACAGCAGGTACTCTCTGCAATGCCGCTAACGCTATTGTTGAAAAGGGCGGTGCAACAGAGGTTTACGCTTGCGCTACTCATGCAGTTCTTTCCGGTCCTGCAATCGAGAGAATTCAGAACAGTGCCATCAAGGAAGTTGTTCTTCTTGACACAATTCCTGTTCCGAAGGAAAAGATGATTGACAAGTTCACAATTCTTCCTGTTGCTCCTACATTTGCAGAGGCTATCGCAAGAATCTACAACGACAAGCCGTTCACAGCCGCTTTCGGTTGATAGGCGAACAATTTAATTATGTAATTAAACAGGCGGGTTTTAACTAACCCGCCATTTCGCTGTTTTACTGCAAATTTTTCAGGAATAAAACGGTACAATATGTGAGGGTGATTTAATTTTGTTTGGTATAGTTTACGGCTCCGATTCAGATAACAAAATAATGAACCGCTTTGTCGATGAGTACGAATTGTGGTGCAATGAGGGCAAAAATCCGGATATTGCGTCAATCGACCTCGACTTTGCGCTTGACCTACAGAAGAAAAGACTTGACGAAAAGGGTGTAAAGATTCAGACCGCTTTTACCGATAAGGAAACGGTGAAGGATGAAATCCCCGTAAATGCTTGTACTGCCTACGATATGGGCGAATGTAAGAGTAACATTGCGTCAAAGACATATGAGGTTACGGAGAAATACTTTAAAGACGGAAAGAAAAAGAAAAAAATCAAGGACAGATTTTTCTTTTACACAATGATTACAAGGCTTGAAAACCAAAATTCCGAGGTTGCGTGTTCGTGTCCGAACTGTGGTGCGGTAAGCAGTGTAAGAGAGCTTCTCAACGGTTGTAAAAACTGCAAAACTCGCTTTATTATGGACGATTTGTTCCCGAAGGTTACAAACTTCTACTTTGTAAAAACCTATTCGCTTGCGAACAAGTCAACGAAAAAAGTGCTTGCTCCGTACCTTCTCGGCGGAATTGCCGCCGTTGCGGCATTTACGGTATGGGTGGTTGTAAAGGACGGAACTTTTGATCCCGCAACCGCAAATATGGTCTATGAAATCGGCATAAGAGCAATCCCCGTACTGCTCGGCGGACTTTTGGCGGGGTACCTTGCATGGGCATTAAAAACGCTTTTCGGACTTTTTGTCGGTGCGGCAAAGAGCATTCCTATGATAGGTCCGCACTTCAATTGCCAGAAAAGACTTCCGTGGCTTATGAAAGAGGTTAATCCCAACTTCTCATATGAATACTTTATCGGCAAGGTGCTTGCTCTGCTCAAGATTATGATTTTCAGCGATGATTACACAAACCTCGCAGTCTATGAGGGCAATCCGATGAAAAATCCTTTCGGAGATATTGTTGACGTCAAGTACAGAGGAGTGTCAAAGCTTAATTCATTCAATGTCACAAACGGCTGTTGCTATTTTGATATGACCGTTTACGCAACGACCGTGAAAAACAAAAATTCTTCATTTAGGGTTAAAAACGAAAAGTTCAGACTTACCGTTTGCAGAAGTGTGAACGCCATGGATGACGGAGTTTTCACAATGAAAAAAGTAACCTGTAAAAGCTGCGGCGCAAGCTTTGATGCAACAAGAGAACGCAACTGCCCGTATTGCGGAAATCCTTATCATCTCGGCAACGATGACTGGGTTGTTGTAAGCTTCGGAAAAGGTTAATTTAAATTTCAGAATACATATAATATAAATAAGAGGAAAACGGATATGTTCGGAAAAAACAAATCAACGGGTTCAATCGAGTACATTGTAGTGGGACTCGGCAACCCCGACAGAAAATACGAAAACACTCGTCACAACGCAGGCTGGCTTGCAATTGACCGCATTGCCGACAAGCTCGGTTGCGATGTGAACAAAATAAAATACAAAAGCTTTATCGGCACTTGCACTGTAAACGGCGCAAAAGTTATGCTGATGAAACCCACAACATATATGAACAACAGCGGTCAGGCAGTTGTTGAGGCGATGAACTTCTACAAAATCCCACCCGAAAATGTCATTGTAATTTTTGATGACATTTCGCTTGATGTCGGAAAAATGCGTATCCGTTCAAAGGGCAGTGACGGCGGTCAAAGGGGAATGCGCAGTATAATCTATCTCAGCGGAAGCGATAAATTCCCCCGCATCAAGGTTGGCATAGGCGCAAAGCCAAATCCCGACTGGGACCTTGCCGACTGGGTGCTTTCAAAGTTCACTCCCGATGAAATGAAAAAGCTTGATGAAATTTTTGACAATGCCGAAAAAGCAATCGAGCTGATTATTGACGGCAAAACCGACCGTGCTATGAATTTGTTCAACTGAAAAGGGACAAAGAAATGAATAATCTCAACTTTCTTGTTGATGTTCTGAAAGACTCGCCCGTTTTCAAAACGCTTGAAAAGAATGTCAAGCCGGGCAGAACGGTCTGTGCTTCGGGACTTTCAACAATTAACAAATCAAATATCATCTATGCGCTGTGCCGCCTCAAGGGCGTCACGGCATTTTGTCTTGCCTCCGATGAAAAAGAGGCGCAAACCCTGTGCAACGACCTTTCGTGCATGGGACTTCGTGCCTATGTTTATCCTGTGCGTGATTTCAACTTTCTTGACTTTCAGAGCCGTTCGCACGAGTACGAACACGCAAGACTTAAAGTTTTGCTCAAGCTTCTCAACCACGAATGTGATGTTGCAATTGCGTGTGTTGATGCGGCGGCACAGCTTACCGTTCCGAGAAATGTGCTTGAACAGTCGGTTATTGAATTTGAAGAGGGCAGGGAGCTCTCGCTTGAAAAGGCGACAAAGGCGCTTACTCTGCTCGGCTACGAACGCTTTGATGCGGTAGAGGGCAGCGGTCAGTTTTCGCTGAGAGGCGGTATTCTCGACTTCTTTATGCCCGACAGCGACTATCCCGTGAGATGTGAATTTTGGGGCGATGAAATTACCGACCTCAGCTATTTTGACATTGAAACACAGAGAAGATTTAAAAAGGCTGACAAAATTACGCTTTCGCCCTCAACCGAAATCGTAATTGAGGACAGAGCCGCCCTTGCCGATAAAATTGAACACAAGGCAAAGCTCCTCCGTTCCAAGAACAGCGCCAAAGCCAAGGAAAAACTTTTTTCAGAGGCAGAGCTTATCCGCAGCGGTGCAATGATTGCCAATGCGGACAAATTTATCAATCAGATTTACGATAAACCCGAGTCGCTTTTTGATTATCTCGACAGAAATACCCTCGTTTTTGCGTCCGAATTTACTGCAATTCAGGAACGGGGAAAGTCAATGGACTTTATCAGCAATGAAACCCTTATGCAAGGCTTTGAGGACGGAACTCTTTGCAGAGGCTTTGACCGCTTTGCGCTCACATTCAACGAATGTATCGAGTTTTTGCAGAGTCACGGAACAATCGTGCTTGAAAACTTTGTTCACGGAAGTATGCCTATCAAGCTGTCGGAAATCATCAGCTTTTCAACAAAACAACTCTCGGCATGGGGCGGTTCGTATAAACAGCTAAAAGAGGATGTTGACGGACTTTTTACCCCCGAAAGCAAGGGCGTTATATTTGCAGGAACAGAAAGAGCCGCCAAAAATCTTTGTGACACCTTTAACGCAGACGGCATAAACGCTGTTTACAGCGAGGGTGCGGATAAGATTTCAAAGGGCGAATTGCTTGTTATGCAGGGTGCATTGAGTGCGGGCTTTGAGTATCCGTCACAAAAGTTTTTTGCAATAACCTACAGTCAGGTTTCGTACCGTCCCGAAAAGTCCAAAAAGAAGAAGAAAAGGACGGGACAGGAAATTTACAGCCTTTCAGAGCTTGCCCCAGGTGATTATGTTGTACACAATGTTCACGGTATCGGTGTGTTCGGCGGTATAAGAAAAATTGATACTCACGGAGTTATAAAGGACTATATCAAGATTGACTACGCAAAGGGCGATGTGCTTTATGTGCCTGTCACACAGCTTGATATGGTTGCAAAATATATAGGTCCGAAAGAGGATTCAAGGGTTAAGCTTAACCGACTCGGTTCGGGCGACTGGCAAAAGGCAAAGGCAAGGGTTAAAACCTCTGTCAAGGACATTGCCAAGGAGCTTATTGAGCTTTACTCACAGCGTATGAAAGCCAAGGGCTATGCCTTTTCGGCTGATAACGAGTGGCAGAGAGATTTTGAACTCAGCTTTGAATATGACGAAACTCCCGACCAGCTGCGGTGTTGTGAGGAAATCAAGCATGACATGATGCGTTCGTCGCCGATGGACAGACTTCTCTGCGGTGATGTCGGATTCGGCAAAACAGAGGTTGCACTCCGTGCCGCTTTTAAGTGTATTGCAGATTCAAAGCAATGCGCATTGCTCTGCCCCACAACAATTCTCGCATGGCAGCATTATCAGACGGTAATCAAGCGTTTTGAGGGCTATCCCGTTCGTGTGGAACTGCTTTCAAGATTCCGTACCGCAAAACAGCAGAAAGAAATTCTCCAAAAGCTAAAGCGAGGAGAAATTGATATGATTGTCGGAACTCACAGACTTGTGCAGAAGGATGTTGAATTCCGTGACCTCGGACTTGCAATCATAGATGAGGAACAGCGTTTCGGTGTTGCCCAAAAGGAGAGGTTCAAGGAATTGTGCAAAAATGTCGATGTGCTTACGCTCTCGGCTACTCCTATTCCGAGAACCCTCAATATGGCGATGAGCGGTCTGCGTGATATGAGCGTTATCGAAGAAGCTCCGACAAACCGTCAGCCTGTTCAGACCTATGTGCTTGAACACGATGATGCGGTTATCAACGAGGCAATCCGCCGTGAGCTCCGCCGTGGCGGTCAGGTGTTCTATCTTCACAACAATGTTGAAACAATTTCTTCATGTGCCGCAAAAATTCAGGAGGCTGTTCCCGAGGCAAAAATCGCAATCGGTCACGGCAAAATGAAAGAGGGCGAACTCAGTGAAGTTTGGCGACAGATGCTTGAACAGGAGATTGATGTGCTTGTCTGCACGACAATTATCGAAACGGGTGTCGATTTGCCGAATGCCAACACCCTTATTATAGAAAATGCCGACTGTATGGGACTTTCACAGTTGCATCAGCTCAGAGGCCGTGTGGGCAGAAGTTCACGAAGGGCATATGCCTACTTTACTTTCAGACGGAACAAGGTTCTCACGGAGATTCAGCAGAAAAGGCTTGCCGCAATCAGGGAATTTACAGAATTCGGCAGCGGCTTCCGCATTGCAATGCGTGACCTTGAACTGCGTGGTGCGGGCAATATTATGGGCGCACAGCAGCACGGACATATGGAATCGGTCGGTTACGATATGTACCTCAAGCTTCTTGATGAGGCAGTAAGCGAGGAAAAGGGCGAGCAGAATGTCACAAAAGACCTCGACTGTCTTATTGATATTTCGGTTGACGCTCATATTCCCGAAAGCTATGTTGAAAGTCTTACACTTCGTCTTGATGTTTACCGCAGAATTGCCGATATCCGCAGTAATGAGGACGCAGACGATGTTATTGACGAGTTGCAGGACAGATTCGGCAAGATTCCGAACTCGGTTCTCGGACTTATCGACATTGCCCTTGTGCGTAACAAGGCTTACTCAATGGGTATTTACGAAATCAGACAGAACGGCACAACGCTCATGCTCTTTGTAAACGAACTCAAATCCCCTCAGGTTGCCGACTTGCTCATTGCTTTGGGCGGAAAGGCAAAGCTTGTTGCCGGAGCAAAACCGTGCGTTGCGGTTGAGTGCAAAAACAGCTCTGCTCCGCTTGAAATCCTCACCAAAATTTTCGGTGTGCAGTAATTTAACGGTATAAAGTCGTAATTTGTTAAGGAAAAACCTCCCGAAACTACAAAAATGCTGTTTTTCGGTGGAAATTCTCAACAAAATTTTATAAAAATGTAGACAATGACGATTTTTTTGTGTATAATCGTAAGGTACATTATCCTGTGAAAGTGTGTTTGCAGGACACTTTGCATTTAATTTTTCAGAAGGACGGTAAAAAACTATGAAGCCTAATATCAAGGTTGGTTCATTTTTACTTGCAATTGTTATGATGTTCTCAGTTTTTGCAATTGCAGGTTGTACACCCACAACTCTTAACAAAGAATGGTCGTATAAGACAAGCGACAACGAGCTTGCCATCGGCGTTTATATCTACTCACTCAATGCAGCTTACAGTCAGGCTGAGTCATTTGCTAAAAAGCTTGACGATTATGATTCGACATCTGACAAGTGGCTTGATGAAAAAATCAAGGACGATGACGGCAACGAGCAGGTTGCAAGAGAGTGGATTAAAGATCAGGCTAAGAAAATGTGCCTCAGCTACCTCGTAGTTGACGAACAGCTTAAAAAGGAAAATGTAAACATCGGTCAGGCAACTATTGACTCCGCAACAAGTCAGGCTGAATCATACTGGAATGTCGGCCCGTATGCGTCACAGGGTTATGTAATGCCGATGAAGAAGCAGTATGAAAAGTACGGCGTTTCACTCGACAGCTTTGCATACTGCACAACTCTCTACAACACAAAGTATGAGGCTCTCTTCAAAGCAGTTTACGGCAAGGGCGGTTCAAAGGAAGTTTCCGACGCCGACCTTACAAAGTATTTCAAGGAAAACTATACGGACTACTCATATCTTCCCGTGAACCTTTATACATCAACAAAAGATGAGGCAGGTTCATCAAAGAATGTTGCAATGAGCGACAAGGAAATCAAGAAGGTTGAGGATCAGCTTAACGGTTACAAGAATGACCTTAACAAGGGCGGTTCTTTTGATGATGTTATTGCATCATACAAGAAGTCAAGCGGTTCGGGAACAGATTCTTCTGTTTCAAAGGTAGAAGTTCTCGACAAGAGCTCAATCGGTGACGAGCTTAAAAAGGCTATCGGCAAGCTTAAAACAGGCAAGGCTGAAACTCTCAAGGTCGGCAGCGGCGACAGCGCAATCTACTATCTCGTTTATAAGAAAGACGTCAGCAAGGATGTTGACAGCTATATCGGCAACGAATCAAACAGAGCCGGTGTACTTGCGTCAATGAAGTCAGACGAATTTTCAAAGTACATTGACAGTCTTGCAGAGAAACTCAAGTATGAAGAAAACACTTCGGTTATTGACAAGTATAAGCCCGAACTCTTCTTCGTTGCGGTTGAGCCTACAACATCGGCGTCAACAACATCGGCATCCGATAAAAGCTCAAAATAATTGATATCGGACATACAACAGACGCATTTTCAGATTATTCTGAAGAAAGGGGCTTTTATGAAAAAACATTCAAAGCTTTGCGCAATTTTTCTGACGGCACTTTTGAGCATTTCTGCTGTGAGCTTTTCCGTATCGGCAGTCGGTGAGGAAGTTGATCCCGGCGGAGATTCAAGCGTTATTGTTGATCCCGTAGAGCCGGAGCCCGAGCCCGAGCCTGAACCGGAACCATCACCGGAGCCTGAGCCGCAGCCGCAGCCCGATCCTGTGTATCCGGATTCTTCGGACAGTTCATCATATGTAGATCCCGGCTATTCGTCAAGTGATTCGTCATATGACAACAACTATAACTATGACAGTAGCTATGACTACAACAATAACAGTTATGACAATAATTACAGCAGCAGTCAGACTTACTACTACTCTGAGCCGTCATATGTAGGCGGCGGTCAGTCCTATGTTGCTCCGTCAAATACTGCTCCGTCAGCGTCGCTCATCAAGTCTGACGATAACATTGACGAAAAAACTCTTTCAAGCAACGACTGGTCGGATATCGCAAAAAATCTTAAAAATACCGACACATCGGGTTCTGACGGTGATGACTTTAACTTCATCAAGAACAATAACAGCAAGGGTGACAACGGTCATTGGATGTTCTATGTTTCACTCGTTTTACTCTCACTCGGTGTTGCAGGCATTGCGTACTTTGTAATTTCAACTGTTCTCAACAGAAAGAAGAGAGTCACGGTCGGCGGCAGAAGTAACGCTCCAAAGAGCAAATCTGCACAGCCACAGCGTTACGGCAGTAACGATGATTATGCCGATGATTACTCATCTTCAGGCAGAACGTTAGAAAGACGCAGTAAGTACGATACTGCCGAAATTCAGCTTCCAAAGAACAGCCAAAAGGGCGGAAGAAGATACAAGTAATTAGATAACTTTATAAAACAAAAGCAGTTCCAAAATCGGAACTGCTTTTTTGTTTGACTGTGTAATTAAATTTTCGCATGACTTCTGTCTGAATGACAAAATCAGTTTTTGTCATACGGCTTTTTGTATGCCTCTTTGAAAGGTTTTACAGTGCCGTCCTTTTCTTCAACGCTTACATTGTCAAGTGTTGCGTTGAACTGTGTGCGGATTTCACCGAGATATATTTTGTACAGCTCTTTCTGTTCTTTTTGCTCAGCCTCGGTAAGTCCCTGTTCCTTTTTCTTTTTTGCAAGCTCGTTAATTCTGTCAAGCATCTTTTTATCCATAAGTCAATCCTCCCGACCGTTATTTTGTTTTTGAGAGCAATCTGCTCCAAAGCTATGATATCACACAATCAGCCAAAGTGCAAATTTTCGATTTCTCGGTTGAAAACAAAAATTTTTTGTGCTATCATTCAATTAAAGCCGTTATACGGCAAATTTTTCGGCGGTGAATTATGGAAAATTTCAGCTTATTACACCCGACAAATTCAAATGCATCCTACAGAACTCTCAACAAAGAGGCGCTGAATGATTTGTCGGTTGATTATATATGTGACGCTCTCACAAAAGAGCAGTATGAACGCAACAGCATAAAGCAGCTGCTGATAAATATTACGGATGACGAGGAAGTTATAAAATATCGTTGCGATGTTTTTGAGGATTTTCTCCGTTTTCCGAAACTTCGTGATGATCTATCCGCACTTCTTGTAAAGCTGAACGATTTGCGTGAAATTGAGCGCTTTCAAAAGGATACCGAGGCATCTTCCTTGTGGCAGCTTGTAAACCGACTTCGTGAAATGGACGGCTATGTCGATTGCATTACAAGAATAAAAAACACGCTTGAAACAATTGAAGTAAAGTCGCAGGGTCTGCTTGAGCTCAAGAAAAATGTTCAGTCAATTTACAATGACAGCGGTTTTCCCAAACTAAAAAAGGATATAATAGATACGCTTGCAAAGGCTCAAAAGCTCAAGAGCATTACACTCGGTGTGAATCTTGACGATTTGCTCCGCCCAAAGAGTGTGGGTGTAATCTCACTCAATGACAAAGAATTTACCGACAGCGGTATTCTCAAAAGATTTATGAAGTTTACAAACCGTGACAGCGAACTGCATCACGGCAACGATGTTTCGGGATTTTTAAGCTTTCATCCGTCCAATCCGTCAACCTCGCAGTTCGGGCTGGGACAGTTTGTTGTGGGCGCTCAGCAGGATGTAAACCACACTATGAACAGCTCGCTGACCGGCGCAGATCCTATGTCTGACGCACTCAAAAATGTTGTGACCGATATCCTCCGCAGAACCGTAAATGACATAAAATCAATGCTCAACAGATATGTCAATGTCAACGGCTATTCGTTCGTTTCACTTATGCCCGAAATCATTTTCTATATTCGTTTTGCAGAGCTTTGTGATAAGATGAAAAAGAAAAATCTTCCGCTGTGCAAGGCAGAAGTTTTGCCGAAAGAGGACAGAAACTGCTGTCTTAGAGATGTTTACAACCTCAAACTCGGCATAAAATCGGCAAACGGTGAGAATTTGGATATTGTCACAAACGATATTGATTTTAACGATGACAGGCGAATTTACATTCTGACAGGTCCGAACCGTGGCGGTAAAACCACGATTACTCAGGCGGTCGGACTTGCATTTCTGCTTGCTCAGAACGGGATATATGTTCCCGCAACGCAGATGAAATTCAGCCCATGCGACAGCATTTTTACGCATTTTCCTGCCGATGAAAACGATACCGTTGACCTCGGCAGACTCGGTGAAGAAAGCAAAAGACTTGCCGAAATTTTCTCCTCGGCAAGCCGTTACAGTCTGCTTTTGCTTAACGAAAGCCTTGCAACAACCAATGTTGCCGAGGGCTTGTACATTGCCCGTGATGTTGTCAAATCAATGCGATATCTCGGCACAAGGGCGATTTTTAATACCCATATGCACGATTTGGCTCGCAATCTTGACGAGGTGAACACAACCGTAAAGGGCGACAGCAAGGTTGAAAGTCTGGTAACAGGTGTCGAAAACGGACAGCGTTCGTTCAAGGTTTTCATCGCTCCGCCTCAAGGTGTAAGCTATGCCAAAGACATTGCCGAAAAATACGGTGTAACCTTTGACAAAATCAAAAAACAAATTGATCGGCAGCGTGTCGCTGCACCCGGTTCGGGAAGATAGTATGTAATAATAAAAACATATTATGCCCGAGCGTAGCATTGCAATTATTTTGTTATATTCAGAAAATTCGTATAAAAGAAAACGGAGTGCATTACGCACTCCGTTTTCTTACGCCCACAAAATAATAAAAAAAGAAGGAAATAGCTGTTTAATAAAATAACAGTTTAACCTTGCAGGATTTCAAGTCATTTCCTGTAAACCGTTACCCTATGCGAGTATTCTAACACTAACAGTAATAAAAGTCAAGACTGTTATACTATTTTTTGTTATTGATAGTAATAATATCGTTTAACTTTACACATTGAATAAATCATGTGTCTGAAATTTATGCAGATTATCAAAAGAAACCTGCCTGTCTGAAGAAGAAAATCCACAAAAACATCGTAAAACACGCTAAAACCGAAGTGAACACAACCGCCGCACCTGCAAGTTTGAAGTCGCTGTCCATTTGCTGAGCCATTGTGAATGACGAAACCGCACACGGCGATGCAAAAAGGCCGATAAGCGACACAAAGTCAACTCCTCTGATTCCTATAAGCGCCGCCGTACCCAGACAAAGTGCCGGCACAACAACAAGTCTTGCGATTATGCAGATTATGAGGTTGCGTGAACAGCCTTTTATGCTGTCAAATGTGACAGACGCACCGAGTACAATCAGTGCAAGCGGAGTTGCAACCGCCGCAATATCCGAAACCGTTTTGTCAATTGTTTCCGGAAGGCTTATATTGAACGCAACAGACAAAAGTCCGAGTACAGAGCCGATAATCAGCGGATTTTTGGCAATGCCTTTTAAAATTTTCAGCACATTTATCTTTTGTCCTCTGAAAATTTCAAGCGTGATGACGGCAAGCATATTGTAAATCGGAACAACAACAGCAACAAGCACGGCTGTCATGCCAAGCTTATCCTTGCCGAAAATATTCGCCGCAATCGGAAGTCCCATAAGGACAAAATTACTGCGGTAAATCGCCTGAATCATCGCACCACGGCTGTAATTTGACTTTTCAACAAGGAGTGTAAACCCGATTGACAAAAAGTAAATCGTGAACACGCCAATAACCGCAAAGGCAAGCAGCTTCGGGCTGAAAACGCTTGAAAAATCCGAGCCGTAGATGTTATTGAACATCAGAAACGGAAAAAATACATTGAAAACAATTTTGTTAAGCTGAGGCAGAAAGCTGTCCTGCAAAATTTTTAATTTTCTCACAAGAAAACCGATGAAAAGCATTATGAACATCGGCAGAACCGCATTAAGCGCAACGAAAAAGCTCTCCATAAAATCACCTCTTTTCAGCATACCACATTGCAAAAATTTTTTCAACAAAGCATATACCCGAAAATGTACATTTGTTCAAGTTGAAATATGTCGATTTGTGTGTTAAAATATTCTGTGAACGATTTAAAATGAAACAACGAGGTGTGTCCATGAAAAAATGTGAATTCTGCGGAAAACAGATATCGTATTTTGACCAGTATTGTGATGATGAGTGCCATATTAAAGCAAATAAATTTTACGAAAAGGGCGAGCGTTTCGGCAAGCTGTTTGCGGTAATCAATATGATTTGTGTGTTCGGAATTCCAATCGGACTTTTTATGCTCTCGTTTGCAAGAGAGGTCGGTCTTACCGTCGCACTTGCAAGCTGTGTAATTCTCGGAATTATGCTCATTATTCTTCCGTTTCCCACGGAAAATATGATTTCAAAATTCAAAATTCAGAAAGCCGTAAAAATCACAAGAATGATCGGCGGTGCGGTAATTTTCCTCGGAGTGCTGATTTTGCTCCTTGCATTGTTAATTAAATTCTGATTAAAATTGAATAAAACGAAAAATTGCGTCAATACTATTTTCAGCAAATACAAAGGAGGACTTTGAATGCTCGATAAAATAGCATTGACGCTTCTTATTATCGGCGGACTCAACTGGGGAAGTGTCGGCATTTTTCAGTTTGATCTTGTTGCGTGGATTTGCGGCGGACAGACAGGAATCATAAGCCGTATTGTTTATATCCTTGTCGGACTTTCCGCAATCTGGTGCATTACACTTTTATTCAGGGACACAAGCGACACCGTGACGGACGGAACAGTTGCGGATTCGTAGTTTTTGCAGTAGGTTTAGCCTTGCGGGCGGATGATATCCGCCCATACATTTAAACGCAACTTCTATATATACAAAAACAGTCGGGCAACAATGATTTGCATTTTGCAAACTGTCTGCCCGACCGCAATTTTCAATTTTCCATTTTCAACTTTCAATTTCAAAAAACTTTCGCTCGGGCATAATATGTTTTTTACATT
>UMFC01011812.1_pt1 | contig 13339 bp, 6 predicted proteins | sample 1964931 | NCBI WGS metagenome assembly UMFC01 (sample SAMEA4836038, study PRJEB28245) | human gut metagenome | biome: gut microbiome; material: fecal sample | place: Denmark | collected 2008 | reverse complement strand
CCGCTGATATAAATCAATATCAAAGAATAGATATTTGCTGAAAGACCAATCATCTTAAGGACGAAATAGATGATGACCATACCCAAGAATCCAGGGAACATTCCAAGGATTAGCATGAGGTTCATCAAAGGCTTACGCATTTTGAAACGAAGTCTGGACAATGCATACGCACTAGCTAACTGCAAGATGGTTTGTATCACAGCAGTAATGAGTGAGATAGCGAATGTATTAAGCCACCATTTCCAAAAAGGATAAGTTGCTTCCTTTGAAAAATCGAACAATCTAGCGTAATTATCTAATGTCCATTGTTTTGGAAAGAAATCACTGAAAGAATAGGTGGTCCAATTTGCAAATGAAACTAAAATCAAATATACGAATGGGAATAACCAAATTATAGACATTATAATCAATATAATGTATATAGCTGTATTAGACGCAATCGTACGTCTACGATGTGAAGCAAGTTTTCTTGTTGAACTATTGTTCATAATTGGAAATCCTCCTCATTCTTAACTGATTTGGAGTTGTTGTAGAAAATCAAGGAGAAGAATGCTACTATAACGAAGACCATAATACCTAACACGGCAGCAGTTCCATAATCCTTGTATACGTTAGTCATACAAATCTTATAAATCCAGGTAATCAACAAGTCTGTTTTTCCGACACCATTTAATTGAGTAGGAACATTTGCTACACTGTATGTGAAGTTTGGTCCTCCCTGTGTCAACAAGTAAATGACGTTGAAGTTGTTGATGTTACCGACGAACTGAGAGATTAGGTAAGGTGTTGTGACAAACAACATATAAGGAAGAGTAATCTTGAAATATGTTCTTGCAGGTGAGGCACCATCAATCTTTGCAGATTCATATAAATCACCAGGAATGTTCATCAACAAACCGGTACAAATCAACATTGTATATGGAATACCTATCCAAGTGTTAATGATGATTATCATTACTTTGGCAAGAGTTCCATCTATCAGCCAAGGAATATTACCATTTATCCATCCCCATTCTCTAAGGATTGAATTTACGAATCCTTGGTCTTGGTTGAACATACGGCTGACCAACAACAATGAAATGAACTGAGGAACGGCGATTGTTGTAATCAAGATTGTTCTCCACAACTTCTTCAATTTAATACCTTTCTTGTTGATCATCATAGCGACAATCATTCCTAAGAAATAGTTGGAGAATGTTGCAAAGAATGCCCAAAGCAAAGTCCAAAGCAAAACTTGACCAAATGTTTGAAGGAATACGGCACCATTTCCTGAATTTTCTGATGATTGACCGAATAATTGGGCAAAGTTTGATACTCCGACCCAATCAATCAAACTCTTTGGTGTCAAATGATATGTGTCATAATTGGTAAATGCTATCAAAATCATTATTGAAATAGGAATGATCGTGAATGTAACCAAGCCGACCATAGGAATTGAAAGCAATGTTCTATGATAGCTAGCATCTAAAATATCGTTCAATGTCTCTTTATCACTTGTCTTGATTCCGATTATTGAAGCTCTTTGTAGTTTCAATGAATCTTTTAATTGAGCAATATAAAGAAATGCCAATATCAAAATGAAGAAAATAGCAATTACAGAATAAATCAAAATCTGAAGTGAATCATCGTAATAATAATATACAGGTGCTCCATTTTGAATGACTTCAGTGTAACCCATTTGTCCAAATGAGCCTAAGGCACTAAGGTTTTTTGCACCGGCTAATACCATGAAGATTATGAAGAAAACTTCATAAGCAAAGTACAAACAACCTCTAATTATTTGGTGCCTGGTCATTTGGCCGAAGCCCATGATCAAAAAGGAAAGACGTGTACGCCAATCACCATAGACAGCAGCATCTTTAACTGTTTCTACAGGCGATATTAGTTTTTGCCCTAAATTACTTAATTTTGAAGGCAATTTTGAGCAAAAAGAGGCGGTTTTTTCTGGAATTTTTACAAAGAAATGACCTATATTGTAGAAAAATCTTTGAAATCCAGACAAAGACAAATACTCAATCTGTGTCATAGTTTCTCCCTCTTTTATCAAAAACAAGAGAGTCTTTGCTCTCTTGTATCAAATTGAATTGAATTAACTTATCTAATTTTACTTAGAAGTTTGGACTGCTGTATCAAGCTGTTGAAGTTGAGTCATGATAACATCGTCAGAAACTTCAGCTTTTCTATTCTCAAAAGCCCAAGTAGCAAATGTAGCAGGAGCAGACCAAATATTTCCAGGAAGGTTAGCTTGAGCCATACCATCAGCACTTTGATTTGCTAATGCACTAAGTGCAGCATTGCTCTTGACTTTATCCGTAGCACTGACAGCCTTGGATGAAGGAGCCTGTTGAGATTCATCGAAACGAGCAGATTGTACATCATCGCTGGTAAGATAGTTTGCAATTCCATGCAATGTATTCAAACGCTCAGCTTTTCCATTAGACTTAGAAGGATTGACACCATAAAGTTTAGTTCCAGCAAATGAACGTATATGTTTCTTTTCTGTACCTACTGTAGCATTAGGCAAAGTTGTAGTTTTAACTTTTGCATCAGTATAAGCTGATTTATTTCCTTCGCTATCATTAGATAATGCCCAAGCACCATTTACACAGAATGCTACGTTATTAACTCCAGGAGCATTTTGAGCATATACAACAGCATCACTACTCATAATCTTCAATATCATCTTAGCTGCCTTTAAACCTTTGTCAGTAGCAAAGTCTGAAGTAATCTTCTTGACCGAACCATCTCTATTGTATTCAACCTTCCATGATGCACCAAATGTTGTTAAAGCACCGACAGTGTAGAAGGCTTCCTTTAAATTGTAAGCAAACGTTTTGCCGTTATCCTCACAATATTTCAACCATTCCTCAATATTATCGACGATGCTTCCAGCCTTATTGTCATGTACGATGGCATCAATTCCAGGCAAGCTTGAATCATAATATGTGAAGTATCCATTTGAAGCTGTGTATGCATATCCGACTAATTCGCCATTGAATGTTGCTGATGCATATGCAGTTTCAGACAAAGTTTTCTTCATTTGTTCTGCATATTCATCAGGTACTGTTGCCAATGCACCAGCAGCGGCTAAAGGAGTGCTCTTATCACAAGAGAATGAATATAAATCAGGAGCTGTTTCTGCAGTCCAGTCAGCAACCTCGGAGTCGATTTTATCTTCTCCGTGAGCGGTGTAGGTCAATTCATATTTGCTATCAAGTTTTTGATTCTTCAAATATTCATTGGCTTTTCCCATGACGAATGTTCTTTGATCTTCAGCACCGGATAAAACGAGTTTCTCCTTCTTTGCTGGTGTTGGTTCAGGCGTGGCTGTATTACCTGATCCAGTTGATCCACTGGTTTTAGGTCCACAGCTTGCTAAACTTCCCAAACTAACAAGGCACATTAATGTGCACAAAATTGAATTTTTCTTCATTTTGATTACCCTCCTTGGAATCTTTGATTGTGAAGAACGTTTGAAACTCGGTAAGAGGTTTCAAAGTGACTCTATTTTAGCAAACAACTTTCAAATGTAAATTACTAAAAAGTAAAAAATAGTAGCTTTTTTATCCCCCTAAAGGCAATTTATGAACTAAAGTTCTAAACTTAGGCAATAAAACTTTAAATAATAAGTTTTATGGTTGCTTTTCAAATCTAAAGTAATTCTATAAACATTCACAAATTTTTAAAATAAAGCTTGGTATTAGAAAGGCTTTTCAATTATTTTCACTAAAATTTTTAAAAAAGGCCTTGCATTTAGGCCTTATTTTTATTTAATCCTTTATTACTATATATCCGTAAGAACTAAGTCTGTTCTTGCTCTTGTCATAGTTATGCTCGATAACTACCTCATTTATATCTTCATTTAAATCTATATAGTCTTTTCTTGTATTTAATAATACTTTATAAGACTTCTTTTCATCTATATATCTTTTAATAACAAGTAAATCTTTATAGGTTTCTATCTTTATTCTTCCAGTTATGAACTCGTCTAGTTGTTTTAAAGACAATATAGATTTATAGGTGTTTTGAAATTCTTTGCTTTTATCCAAAGAATTCCAATCTATAGGTGCTCTATTTAATGGATCACTTCCACCTTCCATTCCTAGCTCATCTCCATAGTAAGACATGAACATTCCTGGATATGATACAGCTAATAAGGTTGCTAATAGTGTTTTATCTTCATTACCTTCTGCTAAGGTTTTGAATCTTGGCGTATCATGAGAGGAAATCAAATTGAACATAGATAAATCGTTGCTCCATGAATATCTAGCTAATAAATCTATCAATCTTTCTCTAGCTGTTCTGGCATTTATCATTTCATTTGCTATCAATTCTATAGCAATCTTTCTAAATTGATAATTCATGACTCCATCGAATTGATTCCCTTCAAGATAGTTTTCACTTGCCATCCAATCCTCTCCTATCATCAAAATAGATGGATTTATGGATCTTAATGTTTGATGTACATTGATCCAAAATACATGAGCTACTTCATCTGCCACATCAAATCTCCATCCATCTATGTTGTATTTAGATGTTATAGTGCTCAAAACTTTACAACCAAATTCTATTACTTTAGGGTTCTCAGTTCTTAATTTTGGCATGTATCCTGCACTTCCAAAAGTAAGATAATTCTTTTTATTGAAATCTGGTTTTCCATCACAATAATAGAAATCGAAGTATTTCGATTCCTTTCCATTTTCCATAACATCCTGGAACATATCATTTTTATAAGAAGAATGATTAAATACACCATCTAAAACTATCGACATTCCATTAGAATGGATTCTATCGACTAACTTCTTAAAACCTTTTTCGCCACCAAGTCTATCGTCTATCTTCAAATAATCTTCTACATCATATCTATGGTTTGATGACGATTTGAATATAGGTGTTAAATAGATGGTTGTAATTCCTAAATCTTTGAGATATTGAAGATGATCTTCTATTCCTTTAAAGTCACCTCCAAAGAAGGAGTTGCTGTTTGGTGTGTTACCCACTTTTAGATTTGCATCCTTCATACAAGGCTTCGAATAATCACCTATTGCGAATCTATCTGGGAAGATTTGAATAACAGCTCCTTTTTTCCTTGCTATGGAAGGAATTATTGTTTCCTCGCTATCGAATATATGACATATTTGGAAGAAATTATCTATAGGATCTTTATTTTCATTTAAAGTATGAAGCCCATCGCTGAAGAAATAGCCTTCTTTGTTGTCCTCAGCTAGTTTTACTTTAAAAGCATAGGTAAATCTTCTGTCATCCTTTAGCTTTAAAGTCGATTCAAATACTTGAATAGAATCATTTTCTAATTCTATCTTCATAGGCTCTGATTCTAGGAGTGGACTGTTATATTTCTTAGCTCCGTAAATAACTTTAGCTTCAGATAAATAGCCCTTTTTTGCTAACAATCTTATAGAGACGCTTCCATCTTCATTAGTCCATCTAAAATTCTTACTTTGATAATGAAAAATATTTAAATTTGCCATAACTTCCTCCTAAGATATATAAACCTTCTCATATATCTTAACAAGCAAATTACAAAAAGTGGAAATAATGAGATTTTTCTAATTTATCGGATGCGTTTCAGCCATCCTATTTTTTCTTAAAATCGATATATTAGTTTTTCTTTAATATTAAAAAGCAATGCCTAGGGGGATTGGCATTGCTTTTAGTTTCAATATACTTTCAAATAGAATCAACTATGCATTTAAAGAGTTACGGAAAGGTTCAGCTTTAGCACGAAGCTTACTGAACTCAGCTTCAATCTTCATTTCACGCTCCAAAGCCTTATCCTTTTTAGCTTTTTCAGCTAATTCAGCCTGGTGTCTTTGCTCTTCAGTCATAGCATCCAACTTGGCTTTAGCTTTAGCATCAGCTTTGGCCTTCTTTTCTGCCTTCTTAGCATCAGCATAAGCTTTCTTTTCAGCGGCGGATTTTGCCTTTTCAGCTTCTTTAGCTTCGTAAGCGGCTAACTCATTCTCATAATTGAGACCCTTCTTTTCACAACGAGCTTTGAGTTCGTTGAGATCGTTTTCTCTAGACATTCTCTTGGATTCTTCTTCTTGAAGCTTCAAGGTCTCTTCGGCAGAAACATAGGTGATTCCCTTAGCTTCTGCAGCAGCTTTTTGATCGGCTACGATAGTTTCATGGTCGATCTTAGAGAACTTCTCGACGTTCATGAAGAAGAAGAGGATAGCAATACATGCGTAGCAGATTGTTTCTCCACCGATGAATGTCCAAAGTGTAGCTTGTTGGACATTGCCCAAATTATGTGTGAGGTCTGCACTATCATATCCGGCAGCAACAAGAACGGCGTTGATTATTCCATTGGCGATTCCAGTCATACCGGCCATGATGGCTCCGTAGACGGTCATGGTCAAACCATCAGTACGAATTCCATACACAGCTTCTTCATGATCGAGCATATCAGCCATCAAAGCAAGGGAGATATACATAGCAGGAGTGCTTCCTAAAGCCTTGATGACGAATGATGTAGTTACAAGAGCGAAGTTTGAAGGATTGATGAAACCGATAGCTCCACCAATTACTGAAATAAAAGCACCGAATAAGATTGACTTGCCTTTTCCAATCTTGTTAGCCAAAGGCCATACGAGCAACATACCTACAGCAGTAGGAATAGCACCGATGATTGAAAGGGTTCCTTGGAAGGTTCCACCATTAGCGGCAGAGTATTCTCCGTTGATGGGAAACCAAGACTGGCAGTAGTAAATCTGTGAGCAGTTCTTCAACATACCACCGAGTTGGTAGAGGAAGAAGAAACAGATGATAATCCACCAATATTTGTCTTTCAAGCATACTTTAGCTTGCTTGGAGAGAGGAACAGCTTTCTTTTGCTCGGCTCCATCGCCTTGTTGCAAGGAGAAGGACTCTTCAGTGATTCTTTCACGAGTGAAGTAGTACTCGATGATAGTTCCGATGAAGGTGATTACCATCAAAGCGATGACGAAGATTCTCCAATGGTCGTAAGAAGCTTGAGAATCAATTCCACCCTCCTTATCGACAAACAACAATCCCATGAAGAAAGGAAGAATCATGGAAGTCAATCCCATAGCTGCCAAAGCGGTAGCATTGGAGATTGTAGCCAACAAAGAACGATCAGAACTATTTCTTGTAGATAGAGTGACCAATGAACTATGTGGTGTGTAATAGAATGGATAAGCTACAGCAAACCAAAGGTTGTATCCGATGGCGAATACTACTAATGTGATAATTGAAGTAGGGGATTCTTCAGTATTAAAAGGTGTAGCTATGAACAAGACAATTAATGCGACGACAGACAAGACTGCGGAAAGCAAGAGAATAGGACGAGCTTTTCCTGCACGGGTCTTTGAGTGGTCCATCAAACGTCCGACGACAATGTTTCCTAAGACGACGAAGATGACTGAAATAATAGGAAGCCATGTTAAGAAGTCCTTGGCCCAAACAGTCATGTTGAGTACATCTGTCATGTACTTATTCAAGTAGCCTGACAAGATAGAGTTAGAAAGAAGTGCCAAAGTAGGTCCTACAAAGTAACCGAGAGCTCCTTCAGGGAAGATCTTAGCTTTTGCAGACTTCACCTTGGTTGAAAGAAGAGGATTGTCGAAGAAGCTCTTCTTTGCTTTTTTTTCTTTTCCTTGAGACATAGTGTCCCTCCTAAGATGATGTTTGCTTAGATTCAAAGTAAGCACTATCAATATAATAGGTAAGGGCTTTAGGTTTCTTAATTGTTGCCCAACTTGTAATTATTCTTGCTTAACTTGAAATCGATATCATCAGCATTAGATGAAGTTCCATCATCATTCTTGACCTTGGTTCGGGTAATGCGGAATCTCTCGTCACTTTGAAATGGGATGTTGTGGCTGGTCCATCAACGAACTCTCTATCTTTCGATGGTGTAGTAGGATTTGTAGGTTGTCTACCAGTATATTTACAATTTCCTTTCATAGTTTTATATAAAAAGCTCAGGGTTGTCCTGAGCTTTCTTACCGAGTTTCAACTACTTATTATTATTATTAGGCGTTAGCTTTCTTAGCTTCAGCTTCTTTCTTCAACTGCTTATTTAACTTTTTCTTCTCTCTTCCAGCCTTGAAGTATTGATGCAATCCTTTGTGGAAATGTCCGTTGAACATCATCAAGAGACCTTGAAGTTGATCCCATGAGATGGCACCATTTGTCATTCTAGACAAGACTTTGACGGTCTGGTTAGATACACCCATGATCAAGGTATCAGCCATCTTTTCGTTTCCGAACTTTCTGAACATCTTGGTCAAACCGGAGATTACATGAGCGAAGAATCTTCCAGTCCAGCCCTTTGCATATCTGAGGTCAGACATAGTAGTGTTTGAGGTGATTTCGATTCTTGTCTTTTTCTTGTTCAACCATGTGAAGGTGTGAGGAGGAATAGGTCTTCCCAACAACTTCTCAAATTCAGCATCGGGAACATTTGTTACATCGCCAGTGAAATAGTGAGGAAGTTCTTCTTGTGTATAAGGAAGAGGTGCATTTGTTCCTTCGACATGGAATGAGGTGGTCAATTGCATGTCGACACTTGAAGAACCTATTGAAATTTCATAGTCTCCAGTTTCGACTTCCCATTTGTTTGTCTTGATGTTGAAGTAACGGAATGACTTATCATCGAAAGGAATGAAGACTTCTTTTTCTTCTCCAGGAAGCAAGTTGGTCTTAACAAATCCTTTGAGTTCACGTACAGGACGAACGATTCCAGAGTTAGGAAGTCCGATGTAGAGTTGGCTGACTTCCTTACCTTCTCTATCACCGACATTCTTCACCTTGAAGGTGACACCCTTCTCGTCAACTTTGATATCAGAGTATTCGAACTTGGTGTAGGAGAGACCAAATCCGAAAGGATAGCAAACTTTGATATTTCTTGTGAGATAGTAACGATATCCGACAAACAATCCTTCTCTATATTCAGAAGTCACATCCTTTCCAGGATAGTAGTTGAATGAGGGCACATCCTTGTATTGGCAAGGGAAGCTCTCAGACAATTTTCCAGAAGGATTTACTTTTCCGGTGATGATATCGACAATGGATTTTGCTCCGGATTGTCCACAGAGTGATCCATAGACGATAGCGTCGCTGTTGTCACGAATGGCACCTAATTCTACAGCACATCCACAGGAGAGAATGGTGACGATCTTCTTTCCAGTAGCTCTTAAAGCCTTGATCAAATCGATTTGGTTTTGAGGGATGACATAGGTGGTTCTATCCATACCTTCGACTTCGGAGAATTCATCCAATCCTAAGTAGAGAAGGACTACATCAGACTTTGCAGCCAAAGCCAATGCTTTCTTTACTAATCCCTTCTTTGTCTTTCTTCCAATTCTCTTGAAACCTTCCTCGTATCCGATGAAGTTCAAGCCTGAAGCTTTGATAGCTTCGAGACCTGAGACGATTTCAGAAGGATTGATGATGGAAGAACCTGCACCTTGGTAACGAGGATTCTCTGCAAAATCACCGATAACTGCAACTTTGACATCATTGTTTAAAGGAAGTATGTTTCCTTCATTTCTGAGCAAGACCACGGATTCATCCATAGCTTCCTTAGCGATATCTGCATCTTTCTTGAAATCGACAGGTTGATCTTTGTCATAGGAAGTCTTGGTCTTGAAGACTAAATCCAAAAGGTAGTCGACATTTTGATCGAGGATGGATTCATCCAATTTTCCGTCTTTGATGGCTTTGACGATTTCTCTATTGGTCTCACCGACAGTGGTAGGCATTTCGAGTGAGTTCATACACTTCAAACCTTCGACTCTGTCGTTGTTTCCACCCCAGTCAGTCACTACGACACCGTCAAAATTCCATTCATCTCTCAAGATATCCATTTCGAGATGCTTGTTTTCGTTTGCAAAGTATCCATTTAAGGAGTTATAGGCGGACATGATGCAAAGTGCTTGTCCTTCCTTGACTGCGATTTCGAAGTTGGTGAGGTAGAGCTCACGGAGTGTTCTCTCATCCACGACTGAATCCATTGACTCTCTCTTCAATTCTTGGGAGTTGGTGGCAAAGTGCTTTACACATGCAGCGATTCCGTTGGATTGGATACCTCTGATGTATCCAGCATCGATCTTACCAGCGAGGTAAGGATCTTCGGAAGAATACTCAAAGTTTCTTCCACAAAGTGGGTTTCTCTTGGTGTTGCAGCCAGGTCCTAACAAGACAGAGACTCTTCTAGCCTTGGCTTCTGCACCGATTGCAGCTCCGACTTTTTCGGAAATCTCTGGATTCCAAGAATTTGTGACTGCTGCGACTGAAGGAAAGCAGGTAGCCTTCAAAGACTCATTCAATCCCAATTGGTCTGAATCACCAGCTTGTTTTCTAAGTCCGCTAGGGCCATCAGATAACCAAATCGAAGGAATTCCAAGTTCGGGAATATCCATAGTTTCCCAAACTGTCTTTCCTGACATCATTGAAGCTTTCTGCTCAACTGTCATTTTCTTAATCAAATCTTCATGTTTCATTTCGATATCCTCTCTATAAAAGGGTGAAATCCTTTACTTGTGACGTATATAGCATAATATTATTTTATTGAAAGCACTTTTACAAAGCCTTACATTTCTTAATTTATTTCCTAAACTTAGATAGAAAAATCAAATCGGATAAAAAAAGGATGTGTGATTGAACACATCCTTTTTAGATTCCTAATTTCTACTAGTTTAGAAGAATGTTCCTCTAGCTTCTTCCTTGACTTCCTTGCTGGCAGTGAAGGGGATTCTAGTGGTGTATCCGTCTTTAGCAGCGACGATCATCTTGGTAGGCCATTGCATGATGTCATGGTTCCACTTATAGATAGTATCGTTGTATTGCTCTCTGGCAGCAGTGATTTCCTTTTGGAGGTAGGAGTTTTGTCTCAAGCACTCTTCGAGTTCGTTATGAGCTTTGAGGTCAGGATATTGCTCGAAAGCAACGTTGATTTGACCGAAGAGCTTGTCGATGTTAGCGCTTGTCTCATTTCTGAGATTGTCGTCAGCAGCTTTTCCATTTCCACTTCTATAGGCAGCAATCTTTGTGTAGGTATCCTTGTCGAGATCGATAGCCTTGTCCAAGAGCTTGGCAGCGTTCTTCAAGATTTGGACTCTTTGTTCCAAGAAGTTGTCAATTGTTGAAGCATCGTGTTGAACTCTTTGCTCCAAAGAACGGAGGTGGTTTCTAGCCTTTTGCTTCATGACCAAGAAGATTACTCCTGGAATGATTCCACATATCCACAACAAAACTTCGAAAATCGTGGATCCTACTCCGACTTTGACAGGAATTTGCTTTTGGATGACGTTGACATCTCTTCCTTGCTCGGCGATAGGGCCATTTACTTCATCTAATGGGTTTGCCATAATTTTTTGTCCTTTCTTTTTTATCTAATAGACTCGACTTTCATCATTGTTCTTTTTTTGAACAAGTAAAGAATTACATATCTTCATCACTTATTTTACCATAACTTTGGTCTCTTTCACCACCAAGTGGAAAGCCTAGATTCCAACGATATCTGAAAATAGTTTGGTTTGTGTCTTTCATAGGGTATCTTTGACCATATCTCATGACTGACTCTTCTTCACCTTCCTTCTTTTCGGGTTTGAAATCCTCTATATGGATGAATGTTTGTCTTGCTGCTTCAACATATTCTTTCCAAGGAACATCGACAGGATATAATCTTCCATTACCGGCCATGACCATGTCGACATATACCCTATCGTATACTTTGTTTGAAGTCGACAATACAGAGTATTGATCAGTAGATTTACTCTTTCCATCAAAATTGACTTTGAGTATCTGATCTGTAGAGGTTTCGGCAGGTCTAAAGACGTCTAAGTCATCGTAGTTATTTACAACAGTCTCAGCCTCATATCTAGATACATTAGGTAGATCTTCATCGACATTGAATTCCCCACCTTCTGTGGTTTGATACAAAGGTATAGCTAATAGTGGAATAAGATCGAAGAATATTGAATCGAAGACTCTTTGTATTTCATCTACAAAGTCTTTCTTTAATTCATTGAAATCGTAGTTCACATAGAATCTTTCATAGTTGTAGATTGCACCACCATGAGCAGAACAAATGATGTTGATCTTATGTTCCTTGTAGAAGCCAAAATCATCACCAAATCCTGCTTTTCCAGTCAATATTTCCAACATGTTTTGCTGAGCTAAAGGTGTGAACAATAATCTATATTGAACTTCGTTGTTTCTATCATAGGCCTTAAACATGACTTCAAACTTAGTATTTGCTAAAGGAGTGAAGTTTCTTCCTTCTTTGATGGCTTGATCAGCAAGTCTGTTCAATTCTTTCTCACCTCTCTTAGCTATTTTTTCAGCTTCAGCATCGGAAATCTTTCCAGTCATGTTTGGAGTTCTAGTAAAGGTTAAGTCTGGTGCTGCAGTATTTCCGTATATTAGGTAGGAATTAACTCCATATGAAGGACGAGGTGCAGTGTAATGTCCGATCAATGTTTCAGACACAGTTCTAGTATGGAGATCTCCATCTGAATCTCTATATGTTTCAGTATAAGTGACAACTCTTGATCCGGTGTATGTCTGACTCACTTTGTCCATTCTCTTCACATTCAATCTTATGAACGGATTTCCGTGGATTGATCCAGATTGTACATCGACTATACATTCGTTTTCGGAAAGGGATTCACTATATTGATATACTTTCTCCAACATTCTTAGCTTTTGTGGAGTTAAGTAATCATCTAATTCAAAAATGTCTGTAGTCTCTTTTAAGACCTTTTTGAAATCGCTGAAATCAAAGTAATTGTAGACATTTTTTATAGAGTTATAGACGTTGTCGTAAGCTTCACTAGCTTTGTCGCCACTTTCCTTAGCTATTAAGGCTAAAGCCTTTATCTTTTTGTTGTAATAGAAGATATTTAAACAAAGACAAGTGATGGCGATTGCACCACCTACTAATGTGGTGATTAAGCCAGGAATTATATTTCCATCTGGCGTTTTTGAATTTGCTATCCACATGAGGATTCCTATAATTATAGCTATAAGACCGATTGCCATGACAACGTAGAAGAAGATTCTCCACCCTTTTAGTTTCTTCAATCTATATTCATTTGCGTTGTGATCATCTCTAGCTGATCTATATTTCTTACTTAGATCTTCATTCTCACCGGTGTTAATATTGGCTTTCTTCAACATTTCATCGATGTATTTTTCAGCATTTTCTTTTAATTTGGGCTTAAGTTCATTCAGATAGTAGTCTATAGGATCATATTCATCACCATTTGTTAACATATTCCTACCTCCAATCACAATGTATAAATTATACAAGAAAAAAGGGGCTGTTACGAAATTAACTTTTCGGAAA
>UMFC01003594.1_pt1 | contig 13743 bp, 13 predicted proteins | sample 1964931 | NCBI WGS metagenome assembly UMFC01 (sample SAMEA4836038, study PRJEB28245) | human gut metagenome | biome: gut microbiome; material: fecal sample | place: Denmark | collected 2008 | reverse complement strand
CAATTTATTTTGCTTATTTGTCTCATATGCATCGTACTTAGCAACCTTAGCACCAGTGATGCCAGAATTAACAGCCTCGAGTTGTGCCTCGGTAAGCTTGTCCTGCTTTCCATCCGCATATCCATCGTAGGTGGCAACCTTGGAGGCTGTGATACCGCTGTTCACCGCATTCATCTGTGCGGTGGAAAGCTTGTCCTGCTTCTTGGCTAGCTCACCATCCGCATATGTCTTGACCGCATGAGAAGTGGGAACGCTGTTGGCATCGTTGGTCACGGAGCTTGCTATGGTCTTTCCACTTGCCTTGACCTTCTTAGTGCCATCGCCCAATATGATATGTTCTGCGGTAAGAGTGCCTGTGGTGTTCACATAGTTGGACAAATCTATCTCGGCAGAACCTAAGTCTATCCAGGCACTGCCCTCCCATACATAATGCTCATAAGGTGCGGAAGTACCTACAAGATAGATGATACCCTCCTCGCCAGTCGTAGGAAGTGTTGGAACAACTGTGATGGTTGCTTTCTTCAAGTTGCTCACAAGGCTGTCGACCTGTTCCTTCGTGTAGTATTCGCTCAAGCTGTTGGACACATCGGACTTCTTAGCCCAAGTGGCATTGTTTATCGATAGTATTCCGCTTGTGGTTGTGAAGTCCGTGGGATTCACGCTCGAGAATGGCTTGCCAGTCAAGGAACTCCAAGCCTGCACATTCGCTGTCAACACTCCTGTGCTTGAGTCTATGCTCAAGCCACTTCCTACCTTGATACCACCTAGTGTTGTGTGGGTGGCTATGGGAAGCGTATATTTCTCGTAGTCTGATTTCTTCAAGTATCTCTTGTCGCCCAAATCCTCAGTGAGTATCTTGAAGAGATAGCAGTTTGCATCATTTGCCATTTTAGTTCTAGTTCCTTGCTGTTATCTCATCGCCATTGACCGAACTTACGACATACATCGAGTCGCCTACAAGCATAATATATCCGTTCTGCAACATTATGGTGGCATTCACGAATGTGGCGGTTGCTCCATTGAACACACGGAATCTTATGTTCCTTATGTGTTCATCGCTGTCGAGCATGCTTGAAAGGTTGCTTATGTCGGCTATCGCACCATCGAAATCCGCATCGAATTCCAATTCATACGGATACTTGTCTATAGCTCCCATATATCCGCACTCGCCACTGAGCTTGTGCTTGTATGCGACCTTGCCTACCGCCGACATAGCAGGCTTGCTCTTGAGTCCATCTATATCGGCTTGCATCACAGCAATCTTATCCTTCTCGGCTTTCAGCTCGGCTATGTCGTTCGTGTTCCTCTCGACATATCCTTCTATCGTATCGACTCTATCCTTGTTGACTTTAGTCTTTATCAACTCATCTACTTTGCCCTTGGAATAAACATCTATGCTGTCCATACTCAGCCCCCATTCTTTATCTTCCAAACCCAATACTCGACTCGCCTTGACAACCAGTCCTTGTCCTTGTGCTTCTCAAGCCATTTCCTGTCTCGCTTGCTCAAGCCCAAGTCTATGATTATCATACAACGACTTTTAGCCTCTTCCGCATCGTGCGGTGTGCAGGTTGATCTGTGATACACGCAATAGGTCTGCTCTATCACTATCACGCTCTCGCACACCAGTCTGTCGATACGCTTCTGTCTGTTCCACAAGCACATAATCATTTAACGCCCTTTATGGATACCACGCCATCTTCCTCGGTGATGTCCAATGCCTGTGCATCGTTGCTTGCAGTCTTGACCGCCTCGAGACTGTCAATCCTTGCCTCAAGCTCGGTAAGCTTGTCCATAAGGCTTTGATAGTCCGCAAAGCTCAAAGCCTTGTCCACAACCTCGTTCGTGTTGCTGTCAACGAAGAGATTGAACAACGCACCTGCCTTGTCATCGATGTTCGGTGTGAACTGCCATAGACCGCCCTTGTCCAAGCTCGAGACCTTTATATGCAACATATTGTATGTCCTGTAGTACTTGAAGTTGGAAAGATTTCTCTCGGCGGAATAAGGGACTGTCACATCCTCCCAAGACAATGTGGTGATAAGTCCTGTCTCCTTGTCTGGTTTCCTACAAGTCACATTGTATTTGGTGGGTGAGACATCCACACCATCGAAATACATGAATATGTCATATGCCATACCCTGTCTTGCAGAATAGTCGACTGTTATCAGCTCACGGATTATGCCAGATTTGTCATAATAAACATAACTAGCCATATTTTATCCTCCTATATGTATTATATTCACATCTTATTATACTTGCTTAGCCTTACATAGTAAGTGCCTTTCTTCATAGAAATCAGCGGAGCGTCTCCATAGTATATGGTGACATCCGTTTTCACGATTATCTTGTTGTCGGCAGCACTGAGTGCCTCGCTATAGTTGCAAGGCAAGACCTCGAACTTATGCTGGACAGCATCCTCGTATGTGCCGGAGAACCTCGGTCTGTAGGTGTACAAGGGGTTCTCATCATCGTTGAATATCCTTGCAGTCTTGGATATGTCCTTGAACACAACGACATTGTTCGTGAGCGATCTGTATTCGACTTGCATCGTGAAGCCCATAAGCTCGCTCTGGTCTTGGATTATATCCGAGATGTCGAAACTCATATAGGCTATGTTTATAAGACTGCCTGTACATATCTTGCTGTCGGTGATAGCTGGATATGTCTGTGCGTACTCCGCCGATGATTCGGTCTGCGAAGTCCATCCGTTGTCGCTAGGCACAGCCATAAGACCTATGTCCTGCTCGTTCGCATAATTGACCACGCTCGACTTGTCATCGTACATATACGGATGCTGTGGAAGTCCTGTGGCTCTCACAGTGGACTCTAGCATTATTCCAGGGCTGACAGTATCCCAGTACTTGAAACTGACCACGAGTCCATAATCGTACAAATAGTGGCTAGTTGCTTGCTGAAACACGGAATAGCTGACTATCGCATCATTGTTCGAGTATGCGGTACTCTTGACTCGCCTGTAGCCCATATTCATGCTTCTTACATTGTTGTTGTATAGGAACGGAGCAAATACCATTCCCGAGCATAGATAATCGAGATTGTTGTCGCCCATCGTAGCCACACCGCCCCAATACTTCTCAGTATATCCTAGAACATCCTTTTCCTCGTAGTCCACATCACTATTATCCACCTCGCTTATCGTGAAATAGGAAATCCTGTTCTCGTTTCTGAAAGTCGAGCTTGAGTAGTCGACATACTGGTAAGCACGATATTTCGTTGTTATGGATGTGCTGTAGTTCGCTATCACATAGTCCTTGCATAGATAGTAGGCTATATCGATATAGTTGTTCTTGAACGAAATCATACGCTTGAACACCACCTCGCCAGTATCCACATGGACAGCTCCCAAGTGTATGAGTTCGCTCTCTAGGTCTATCGTGTCATCTTTGGCAAAGTATCGCTTGGAAAGAATATGGACTCCGTTTCCGAGTCTGTCGAGCTTGTCCTGCTCCACCTTCTTGAAATTGCCGAAATCCACAAGTCCGTTGTCTCGGCTGTCGAGCTGTGCCAACGGATAGTCGAAACCACCCTTCACTGTCGCAATGTTCAGATCGTTGAGCGGTTGATACGAGATGTCAAAACTGATTCTCGATGGATAATTATAGCTTCCAAACATATCATCAACCCATCCCCTGCTTAATATGCTCTTTTCCGCCACTGAATGCTCGTTGCCTTTTCCATCTACATATTTATAATCGTAGAACCATTGAGGATATGGAAGTATGTCCTCCTCGTTGAAGATATTGTCATAACGCTTTTTAATGAATTCATTCTCGTAGAAGGACTTGTTGACTATGTTCTCTATGGTGGTCTTGTCGACACCCCACCACCCTTGAGCTTCCGTGTACTTGTCGCTCCATCCGCTTATCTCGTTGCTTCCAAGCTTGTACTGCACAGTGGTGTAGTAATACTTCGAATACACAGCTATATTGCCTTGTCCGCCCTTGAACTCATCGGTGGTGTAGTCATACGAGAGGAGCTTTCTCTCCTGTGCGGTCTTCACGAGACTGGTTATGTCCACGCTGACCTTCCTGTACACGATGCCTATGTCCATTTCCTTGTACATTCCACTTATTGCTGTGCCATTCCCATTATCCTCGACATATGTGTTCCATACGATATACCTGTCATCATCTGTCTTAGCGATGAAGAGATATGCGACTGTGCCATCGGGTGTGACCATACCGCTCTTGGAAATCGTGAATGTATACATACTGTAGTTAGCTCCCCAAGTGCCTCTTTCAGATTCCGATATGCCTGTCTTCACGGATGATGTCTTGAATCCCTCGCACGCAAAACCATCTGTGGATGGACGAATGACTTCGAGAACCTTGAATTTCCAATTGCTGAACTTTATTCTTCGCTGAGTGCCACAGTATACCTTTACAACATAATTGTCACCATTATCATTTATGACAACTGGATTGATGTTTTCTTTTGGATTCGTTTGAGGCAGTATGAAATAATCCGCATCGGCTATGTTGTACACCTTCACGATGATGGTCGGATATGTGCTGAGATTCATATTTATCGTGAGGTTCTTCACCTTGTATATCGGATATGTGGTAAGCAACTTGAGATTCTCCTGCTGCTTAATCAAGCCAGTATCCCTGTCTCTGAATCCAACTCCACGCTCGACAACAAGGGACTTGTCATCGCCAAGCACCTGAGATGCATCGGTCATAAGCGTGTTCACATAGCTGTCCGATGAATTCGAATAGGACTCGCTGTCCATATTCTTTATCTGCTCTTCCGTGATATTCCCTTGCGATTTGTTGAAATTAATGAATCCCAACTGCTTGTTGTTTACCACTGGGATGCATCCGAACTGGCTCATCACCGCAGTAAGTGCCTGTCTGAGCGTAGGTTTGCTCAAGGATATATCCTTCATACTCAAACTCGAGAATTTTCCCTTTACAGCCTCGGAAATGGTTATCAAGGGTGTTTCCTCGTTGTTTCGTATCACCTTGGGGACATATGTCATCAAATCCTTTATGGTCTCGTACGCATTTCGCAGTTTGCCACCGAGTGCGTGCGTGAAGCTCCTATTGGGCAGTTGGATTTTCTCAAGCCATTTGGTCTCGCTCATAAGCTTGAGAGTGTATTCGTAGTATGTGTTGTTCCCATAGCGTTTTCTGAGCATGCTCACGCTGTCCACGAGCATCTCCTTCCACTTTATGTCGGTGTATGTAGGATGTTGGATAGTGCCACCTTTGACAACTCCACGATAAATATACACGACATCGAAGGGATTTATGTCAAGCTTGGAATCTATATGCTTTATAACCACGCTCATAGAGTCCAAAGTCTCGCTGTACTCATCGCTGTACGGGACATTGAGGACACACTCATACTTATTGATTGGTTTGATTATTGGATTGATTGGTTCGATTAGCATTTTCTCGAACGCTATCTTGATTACATTGTAGTCTATTGCACCCATTTACTTGTCTCCTCCTATAGAACCGCTAGTGAGCGAGTATCCGCTTCTCACACGGGTCATATCCAACTCGGTGTTCTGGACATCTATCTTGAACTGCTCCTCGTTGTAGTTCTTGTATATGCTCAAGCCAGTGTCCACCACAGCCATCGCTGTCGCAATGATGCCACCGACAGGACCGCCAGTGGCGAATCCGTTGATAATTTTCATTCCAGTGGATTGTGTCCAAGAACCAAGGCTCTTGGCTATCGCTATCGTTCTCTGACCTTGGTAGTTGTCCGTAGCCTGCAATGTGCGGTTAAGCCAGTAGTCGCACTCCTTCACACCTTCATCTATTATGCCTTTGACTATGCTTGCGGAGTTGTTCCCAGAACCATTGCTAGCCACGAGTCTCTGCAATGCACCAAGAGGCGAACCATCGTTCCCCTCCATAGCCTCTATGCTCTCCACCTGCTCCGAGGACTTGGCTTCTGGTTTCTCGGGCTGAATTATTTTGGTGCTTATGGAGGTGTACTTGAACGATTTTTCGACCTCCACGACCTTTCCAGTTATGGATACCCTTACCTCCTTACTGGACATCTTCATCAGCCTCCAAGAACGACAATTCGACAGTGGAGACAGCTCCTATCGAGGACTGCTGAACCAATTGGGAAAGCACCATATTCTTCCTTGCTGTAATTCCGTTCCCATAGTCGATTGCCATATTGAACACGCCATCTTTTGCAGGATTGTTGCTTGACAAATTCCATATGGTGAAACATTTGCGTACGAATGTGGAGGTCATATCGGCATAGACTTTCATAGACAATGTTTTCGTGTAGTATGCGATTCTTGACTTGGATGTACCTGTAGTACCCAAGACCACGGGGTCGTTGCTTCCAGCCAAGCCTACCGAGGACTGCAACACGAACAAATCCTCGCCATCGGCACTTATGGAAGGATTGCTTATGCCAGGCGATATAACGAACGATGCCTCGGTGGAAATCTCGGCTCTGTACGAGTCCTCATGACTTACGAACTTCTCGGATAGATAAGGAGTGCTGAACACGGAATATCCGCCTATGCTCAAAGGCTTGAGCATATGCTCGCTGACTACCATACGGATGATTTCCAATGCCTTGGTGAAGTCATCCTTCTCCGAAAGCAAGCTTATGGATGTCTCAAGCACTGTAGCTTTCGTATCCGTGTTGCTCGATTTGAAATGCACGGATAGGAATATCTTGTTGTCATCCTCATCGCTTGTAGCATCGGCGAACGCACGCTCATCGAATACCTCGACACTAAGCTCTGGATGCATCCTGTGTGCGACATCCTTCACCCAGGTGAATATCAGCCCCATTGTCTCGTTCTCATATGCCATAATCCAAATCCTCCTATCTGGCTGTCAGACTCTCTATATGCAGACTGTGTTCCTCAGCCCACTTCACAACACCATCGACTATGAACTTGTCTACATAGCCTTTCCAGTTGCCTACATATACCCTGCAGGCTATCTCCTCGCCATATCCAGTGTACTTGCCAGTGGCTTTGCTCTTACGCTGCCTCTGCCTCTTCACCGCTATCACACTGCCCCTCTCATCCAACTCGGATGCATAGGACTTCGAGCTGTCGAACTTCAGTTCATCGCCCTTGAGGAATCCAATCATATTGTACTTCGGTGCGGAGATCTGTATTGTCTGCCCCTTGGCGACTATCGATTTCGCTATGTATGAATTGTCGTGTGCCATAGTGAAACCCTTCCTCATCGTATCGGCTATCTCGCTTGCAAGCTCGTTCAGCGGTGGAAATCCGAACTTCTCCCAAGCCTTGGAATAGTGTCTCTGTACGAGTACTTCCTTGTCTACCTTGAACTTCCCAGAGGCGTACCCACCATCGCCATAGCTTATCTCAACATCCTGATATCCGCCCTTGTACTTCTCGCCATAGCTTGTGCTGAAGTTTCCCTCGGTATATATCTTGGATTCCTTAGCCATATCAATCAGCCTCTAAGCGTTATGTATGTGTCGCAAGTCCTAAACTTGTCATATCTTCCCTTGAACTTGCTCTTAGCCAAGTCTTGTGAGATTGACACCACGATATATGTCATCCCAGTGGATGACTGAATCATCTTGTCGTTTATCTCCACATTGATTCTATCTGGTGTCTTTATCACGAGGGTATGCAATGTTGTCTGGAATGTTCCATCCACCATATCGGGTTCGGACTCGACACTCCTGTATATCTTCGCCTTGATGTAGAAATCGACTTCCTTGTTCCATTTAAGCCTTGCACCCCTTACATTTTTCTTGTCCTGCTTGTGAACCTCGAAAAGCTCATTGTACGCATTGTAGTTTTGTCTCAAGTCCATAGGCTAGAACCTCCACCAGAACGAATAGAACCCCATTCCAGAATTGAGACTTCTAGTCCACAGTCCTGCAAGCTCAAGCTCACGCTGGCACTCTATGCCTATTTCACGCTGTCTTATGTCGTTCTTGCTCAATATGGGGTATCCATCATCGTTCAAGCCCATGCTCTCGGTTATCGCAGTGTTGCTGAATATGTAGAGTATCTGTTCTATCACAGCAAGCTTGTAGTGGTATCTCTGGTTGTCCGAGGGCTTGGAATAGAACTTCCCTATGTTGCCCGAGAAATGCGTGTCTATGTAGTTGTTCAGTCTTCTCTGGATACGCTCTATGAACGCCTGTGCTGCTGCGTGAGAGTCTCCATCGACCATATTCCCCTCAACCAAACGGAACACGAGGTTTATGCCCGTGTACTGCTGAAACTCCTCGGGTGATACGAGAAGTCGGTTCAAGTCCATTCCGTTCGGAGTCTTCACATCGGTCTTCTTGACAAATGTGGCATCAGCTCCCTTGACTGTATATGCTGTCCTGTCATCTATCTCGTTCTCAGCTCCGCCAAATGTCTTTATGTCTTCAGCCATCTTTCTAATCCTCCGTATGTATGAAATTATTATAAAACAAAAAAGCCCCTTATTTCTCGTTATAAGGGGCTTGACTAGGGATTTTTTACATGCATATGCCACTCGGAAGAAGTCTTTGGTCAATTATCAAGAAAAGTATGGCATATCACGCAAGAGGTATCAGAAAGGCATCCATCTACTTTAAAGGAGAAAATGACTCTGCAAGAATATCTATCGTTTACCTTATGATGAAAGTTTTATTAAAAGAAAGGATTGATACCTCACTGCTCTATATTACCACTAGCAAATAAAAAAATCCATACTTCTCACCACAAAAAGTATGGACTTGCACATTTTGAGGTTTTATCCCCACGCACACTAATATACTACTTTTATAAAATTAGTCAAGTGCTTTTTATAAAATAAAAATGCCTTGTGCTTTTTGCACACAAGGCACGAAAATTAGGTAAGTTGGATACTAGGACACTGAATATCCAACGCTCTAATTATACTACTTCTTGTTGACAGCTACTGCACCATCGGTCTTGGCGATAATCAATCCGTTGGAATCGCATCCGAAGAATCTCAAGGTGCTTCCAGTCACAGGGATATCCTCGCCGATGGGCTTAATCTTGTCGCTAGAAAGTTTGACACCATAGTTATGGTCGGTAGTATCGAATCCGATCTGGGTCACAAGCAAGTTTCCAGGCAAGGTCAAGAAGGACTCGACTGCGGTTGTTCCAGTTGCAGAACCAGCCTTGGTGGCAACGAACAATCTGCCAGCTGAGGATGCCTTCAAGGTTGTACCCAATGATACGAAGACTCCAGGAACTTTGTTGTCGGGTACATAGATTCCGTGATAGAGGTGGTAGTCTACTGCCCATCCATCGAATCCGAGATGTACGCTGTCGGAATCATAGACATGCATTCTGCCCAAGAGGTCGAAAATCAATGTGGTGTCGGCGGATACTACCATATAGTTGATGGACTTTGCTCCATCGGCAGGTGCATATCCGTTGTCGGTAAGTGTAATCTTGTTGAAGAAACGACTTGAAGGAACTTTGACCAAAGGTCTTCCGAGGAATGTCTCGATATTGACCTTGATTCCACCATAGTCGATTACGGAAACTCCCAAATAACGGGTAAGCTTGGCGGAATTGACAAGCAAGTTGTGAACCTCGGAATTAACGAAGATGATTTGTTTCTCTTCGGATACTCCCATATCGTAAAGCTTGGCAAGGGCATTGCTGAGCAATGTGAAGATGTCTTGCTCTCCACCATCAGCGGTAGGTGTCTCGGTGACCAAGTTTCCATAGGACAAGTTGGCACGGGATGCAAGATATGCGAAACGGAATGCATCGACCTCGGGTACGACTGATTCACGAGGGAACTGTGATACGACATAGGTCAAAAGCAAATCATCGATTTTCTTTCCTTCTACACGGTCGATTTGGAACTCGACACCACGGTTGCATTGAAGATTGAATTCCTCGAACTCGAGCTTGGCATCGTTTCTCTTGTATCCATCACCGCCAGTGGTCTGATAATGTACATAGTCGGCTGCAGGTGTGGATTGATTTACAGCCTTGTAGTTTGCAAGTCCGCCTGAAGAACCCTTAGGCAACTTGATGACTCCTGCTCTGTTGAAATCTGGCTCGATTGTTGCATATGCTGCAGGTGCATACTCTCTCAAGATATCGGTCTTGGACTCGTGTACGAACACTGTGTCCAATGCTTTCTGATATAGCTTGATGGTCTCATTTGAAATGTTCATAATCTATCTATATCCCCCTAAAGATGAACATACTGCTTAGCCTACCAGCTTGGTATATCCCAATGCCTCGGCTATTCTGCTCTCATTGTCTCTTCTCGAATCTGCCTCGGTAGTTCCCTTTATGCTGGAACCCACCTCGGGAACAACTACCTTGGAAACCCATTCGGGATGTGTCTTGACAGCCTCGGTCAATGCCGATGCACTGAACTCCGTGCCAGTTCCCTTGAACCATATGTCGACATCCTTAACACGATCTGGATTGATATGGTTGTCCTTGAGGGCTGTATCCCTCTCGACTTGCTTCAGCTTGGTCTCGGTCTCCGCAAGCTTCGAATTGGACTCGCTCAGCTTCTGCTCGAACTCATCCGCATTCTTCGCACCAAGCTTTGCATACACCTTGCCCAATCGGCTTTGGATTATGCTGTCAAGCTCGGCTTGTGTGAATGTCTTCTCAACTGTTGTTTTGTCGGCTGTTGTCTTCTCGGCTTGTGTGGATTTCTCCTCGACTGCTGAAGTCTCGGTTGCTGATTTCTCGGCGGTTGACTGCTCGGGCTTGGCATCCTGCTGTTCCACAGAACCGCCCTTGTCGGCATTCTCATCGGTCTTCGGTGTCTCGACTTTCTCCTCGGCTGTCGGCTCTTCCTTCTTGATTTCTAAGTTTTTAATAAACATTTGAACTGTATCCTCGTTTCTTAGTGATTTTTATTATACAACATTTTTTATAAAGCACCTTATAGGCTATACGAGAGCAAAAGCTTGTCCTTCTCAATCAGTCCTGCAAGCTCAGCACTCGGTCGCATCTTGAATGCACGCATATGGAAGTACAGCCTGTTCCTGTATGCCTCCTGCCTTATCTCCTTAGGTGTCCTAGGTGGCAGTGTCTGGAACGAACCTCGCCTTCCCTCATCGTATCGCATATGAAGCTCGCTCAATGCGGTGTTCGGGTCTGTCTTCATCACATAGTCCATCGGCAACGATGTCATATAATGTCGGCAGTTCGGTCTCGTAATCATATACACGGGGCTGTCTATAACCCACTGATAGCTTTTGAATCCCTTGATTCTCGCATACTCGAGTACATCCCTCGGTGCGTTCTCATCGACATAGTATTTTCCTTGATAGTCCTTGTGTCCTACAGCTGGGTCTCCGTGCGTTGAACACAGCCATATGTATCGGTTGCTGTATCTCGCATCATCGAGCGTACGCTTCACCGCCTCCTGCCTCTTCTCGCCATCGTAGTGCTGTGATGCATCCCACACCATAGCCATTCCGTTCTGATAGCACTCGGTGGCTATCCTTAGCCTCTCCCTGTCGTTCAGCGAGCTGAGATTCCTACCGCCTATGATTCTCTCGAACATATGCGGAAGTGTCGCCACAAGCCTTGGGATGAACAAGCCCATCCCTACCGCCGAAATCCCAACGAATCCATAGCCCTTACGCTCGAATCCGTAATAGACATTCCTGTCTATCGGCTTGTCATCCGTGAGGTCTATCTGCCAAGGCTCGCCACTGTAGAGTCCTCGGAACGCCTCATAGCGTATCCTTGAAATCAGATCGTCATTGCTTGTCCTTGTGGCGTATGTCATCGCCGACATCTCCGCCACCATCGTTCTTGCCCTTCTTAGAAACGCCCTCTTGCTTTCCGCTGTCCTTCGCAACGCTGTCGCTAATTCCATTCCTCAAAACCTCTTCTATGTTCTCGACATTGTTTCCCTCGTATACCGCAGGTGCGAGCAATGCCTCATGTCTTGCCTGCTCGAGTCTCTCCTTCTCGGCTTGCTTCTCCTCATCGGTCAACCTGTCACGCCATAGGTTCTCCACATAAAGCTCGGTGGATATCTGACCTGAACTCCAAGCCGAACCAAGCACCTTGAGTTCGGTCTCCAACGATGGATTTGCGAACTCGCCGAATCTTACCTCGACTCTTGTCCTGTCCTTCTCGGCTCTTAGGAAGAAATATCCGTTTCGCTTGTAGTCAGCCATATCCATCAAGTCCGTGAGGACATTCTCGAGTATGGTCTTCTCCTTGGCTACTATGATGTTTCTGGTAAGCGTTGTTATCTTCTCACGCTCTCGGCTCTCCAGAGGCTCGTTCATTCCTGGATTCAATGTCACGCCCAATGTGGCTACCGACATTATGCCATTGAGGATTTCTATGATTGCACGCCTTCTTGTCTTGTCGTACTGGTCTACATCCATATGAGGCTGGTCTATCATTATCCCACCGCTCTGGAGTCTCCCATCGCCATTGGGAATCACATCATCGTTCGTGACAACGAAATCCCTGTCGAACTCATCAGGCTCTACACGCTCGATTTTTATCTCGTGATTTCCGTATCCATCGGTCACTGGGACTTCGGTGGTTCTTAGCAAGCTCTCGGGCATGTATGTCTGAGGTGTAGACAGTCTCACCGCACGCCCCTCTATGCTCCAAGCCTCATCGACCATATCGAGAAGGTCAAGCTTGCCTTCGCCGATGGAACGACCATAGAGACCGCCTCGCTTGTCCATAAGTATCGTTGTGGGAACAGCGAACAGCTTGCCCAACCCCTTGGTCACAGTTGTAGGCTTCAAGCCCTTTGTCTCCTCGAGAGTGTCCAAGCCGACCTCGGTGTTTCCGCTGTCTTGCCAGTTCACCCAACGATAGAGATGGAAGTCTATGTGCAGGTCTCCGCCTCCGTTCTCTCCGCTCCTCGTGAGATATCGCTTCTCCACAAGCATATACTTCAAGCCCTTGTCATCCTTGAGATAGTCGATGAAATCAATGCCAATGATATGCTCGCCCCTTGCATGATATCGAACCCTGTCAGCTGTGTAGTAGTCAAGGCTCGGAGTACTCTCGTATGGACTGGATGAAATCTTGAAACAGCCTGTTCCCTGTGCGAGAGTCAAAGGTATCTGCTTCTGATTCACGATATGGAAAAGCCCTGTGGATTCCTCCAATTCCTCGGCAAGCTCCTTCTCCTTGCCAACAATGGTGGGAGTGCCGACAACATTGGTAAGCACATCTATAATGTCAGCAAATAGATTGTCGTGCGTTCTTCTAAATGCCTTCTTGGCATTCACAGACCTTGCCCAGAAATACTGCATCCTGTTTCTGAGATATATCGGATTGCTTGGAAAATATGTATTCATTGACTCGGTGTAGAACTCGAGAAGCTCGCTCGAGTTCCCGTTGTACCAAGTGGTATATTCCATTATCTCTCCAAGTCTGAGCATTTCCTCGTTGCTCACATACATCCTGTTGTTAGGGTTCATTTATGTCAAACCTCCATATACAAAATATTATAAAGCAAATAAAAAGAGTTTGGATAAAAATCCAAACTCTAGAACAGCTTGACCTGCACATAATCCACCAGATCGCAATCCTGCTCCTTAGGCACATACAAGCCCTCTATCTTGTCATCGTAATGATTCGCACCTCCGTGCAAACTAGAACCCTTGTCCACGGATGCTACTCGGCGGAATTTGCTGCTGGGCAAATCATATGATGATACGAACACTGGATTCCTATTTACATACGATTGATACTCGCACCAAGCATAGAACCCATCATAGTCGAATGTCTTGGTAAGGTCTCGCTTCTCCCCTCCCTCCATATCGTAATAC